>Ga0114997_10000888_pt1 | contig 24926 bp, 24 predicted proteins | sample ArcticOcean_MG_C_2_FD_87045 | JGI IMG/M metagenome (GOLD analysis project Ga0114997, IMG submission 87045) | Marine microbial communities from western Arctic Ocean - ArcticOcean_MG_CB4_136 | ecosystem: Environmental > Aquatic > Marine > Oceanic | place: Arctic Ocean: Canada Basin | collected... | reverse complement strand
CTGCGTTCGACTTGCATGTGTTAGGCGTGCCGCCAGCGTACGTTCTGAGCCATGATCAAACTCTCAAGTTTAATAACGGCGCACACTAGCTTCATATAAATAACATTCAAATTATTTATACTTATTGAAGTGTGTACGACAAATTTGGTAACCTAACCGTCCACACTTCTCTTCTTCTTTTTTTACAATGTAAAAGAGCTAAAAACGTCTTACAAAAAAACCTAAACTACTGGTTTTATGATTAACATTCTAATTAACAACTCCACAAGTTAGCTAAGAAAATTAACCATTTTTGAAGGGTTGGATCGTTGGTTATAGGCTAAATAATTAATAAATCAAGGCGAATATTTATCCAAAATGATGAGTAAATTAGGGTTTTTTTAGGCTAATTTTTAAAAATTTGATATATAAATTGACTAAAAAAACACTCAAACATTAATTTTTGTAAGCACAGTATGTATCAAATTTTAAAGAAAAATAAGGAAAAAACAAAATACTTTATTTCATTTACCCTGGTAATAGTTGTTTTGTTATTAATCGTAATTAATTTTCAAAATGATAGGAAAATATTAAATGTACATAAAAACCTTACTTTTCAATCAGAAGAGGTTAATGCAATTAAAAAACTTTTATTATCAAAAATAAGATCTCCATTTATTAATAAAAATTACATTATAAAAAATGGAGATACTATTCAAAAAATTTTAAAAGAATTTAAAATTAAAAATAACGAAATTGGAAATATCATATATCAATATGGCAAATACGCAAAACCAAATGAATTGCTAGCTGGTAATATAATTGAGTTAGTTGTTAAAAAAAACATATCTGGAAAAGATCATTCTATATCAAAATTTTCTGTTCCAGTTAGCAAGAGCATAACTATAGAAATAGCTAAAAACGAAGAAGGAAAAATTGAATCAAAAAAAATAATTACTAAGTTATATAAGAAAAAAATTCTATCAGAAAGTATAATTAAAAATAACCTTTATACATCAGCCATTGAGGCCGGAGTTAACCCAGACACAATTATAGAGTTTGCAAGAATTTTTGGTTTTGAAATAGATTTCCAGAGAGATATTAGGGAAAATGATTATTTTAAAGTTGTTTACTACAAATACTTTGATGGAAATGGTCAATTTGTAAAAAGTGGATCTATTCAATTTGCATACATGCTTGTTAATGGTCGTGAGTTTGCACTTTACAAGTTTGGAAGCGATAAAGATTTTGGTTATTTTGATGCGAATGGAAAGAGTGTTGAAAAAGCATTAATGAAAACTCCAATCAATGGAGCTAGACTGTCTTCTTCTTTTGGAAAAAGAAAGCATCCTATATTGGGATTTACCAAAAAACACTATGGAACTGATTTTGCTGCAAAATCAGGAACACCAATTATGGCTTCGGGAAGTGGAACTATTATTTCAGCAAAATGGTGTGGTGGTGGTGGTAACTGTATTAAAATAAAACATAATTCTACTTATCAAACAATTTATGCACACATGAAAAATTTTGCTAGAGGAATGAAAAAAGGAATCAAAGTAAAACAAGGTCAAATAATTGGTTATGTAGGATCAACCGGTATGTCTACAGGACCACATCTTCATTATGAAGTAATAGAAAATGGAAAAAGAATAAACTCTCAAAAGCTAAAGTTGCCGTCAGGGAAAGTTCTTAAAGGTGAAGAAAGAAAACTATTTGAAATACATAGAATTAAAACTGATGTATTGGTTGCAGAACTTGCTTCTTAGAAAAATTTTATTTTTTTTCTTCTATCGCAGAAATTTTCTCAGATTGATCGTTGTCAGTTAAATTACTAGCAGCTTCTGTTGTTTCGTTACTAACTTGAATTTTATTTTGGGATCTGTATTTTTTTTTATCTTCAATAATTCTTGAAAAATGGTCTGCATGTTGAAAATAGTTTTCAGATGTAGTTTTATCTCCAGTAGTCAGTGCCTCTTTAGCTAGATCACTGTACTTTTGAAATAACTTCTCTGCACTTTGTGCTGGTCTAAAGCTGTTTCTTCTGTCTCCATTAGAAAACGAGTTAGTTCTCATTCCCGTTTTATCATCACCGTTATTAGGTCTTCTGAACCCTCTATCGTTTGATCTATGTCTAAATCTACCTGGTTTACGTTGAAACATATATTTTATTGAAATACCTTATTTTTATAAGGATTTTTTATTACCTTATTCATTATTAGTTTAATTTGTCAAAATAATTATTTTTTAATCTATAAAAACTTTATTTTTGTGCTTATTATGCAACGAACATTGCGGTTATTATCATATTCTTTACATATTTCTTTAAAACCATACTGATACAAAAGATTAGAGGCTTTGCGATATTGCCCATATCCAATTTCAATCGCAAGCAGTCCACTTCTTTTTATCAAGTTTGAAGCTTTATAAATTACCTTTTTTATAAGACGAAGTCCATCATGTCCTCCATTTAAAGCAATTAGAGGTTCATAATTTATAATATCTTTGCTTAAATTTTTTATATCTCTTGTAGGAATATATGGAGGATTTGACACAATTAAATCGTATTTATTAATATCAAACTTATTTATATCAAATACTTTAAAATTTGCTCTATAAGTTAAATTAAGTTTTTCTGAATTTATTTTTGCCATTTTAATTGCTTTAGATGATATATCTATACCTGTGCCTCTTGAACTATTTAGCTCTTTTAATATAGATAACAAAATGCATCCTGAACCAGTTCCTACATCTAAAATATTTATTTTTTTATTCTTAAAGAATTTTATCAATTTATAAATCATAAGTTCAGTTTCAGGTCTAGGAATAAGGGTTGCTTGACTGACTATAAAATTTTGACTCCAAAATTCTTTTTTTCCAATTATGTATGCAACTGGCTCCCTCTTAATTCTACGTCTAATTGCAGAGTCATATTTATATTTTATATTGTTTGAAATATTTTTAAAATTATTTAAAATTAAAGACTCTTTTTTAATACCCATTAGATTTGAGAGTATTAATTCAGCATCTAATTCATGTGAATTAATATTATTATTTTTTAATATTTGAGAGGCCTGCTTAATTGTATTTTCTAAAATCATTTTATTATTTTAAGTTTGCTAACTTAATTTCCTGATCCTGTAGTCTTAAGTTTTGGCTTAATTCCTCGAATACATCACCATTTAGAAATTCTTCTAATTTATGTATTGTTAAATTTATCCTGTGGTCAGTAATCCTCCCTTGCGGAAAATTGTAAGTTCGAATTCTTTCAGATCTATCACCAGATCCTATTTGATTTTTTCTTTCTTTTGATCTTTCTTTATCTTTCTTAGCTCTTTCTGCGTCATACACTCTTGATCTTAAAATTTTCATAGCTTTAGCACGATTTTTATGTTGTGATTTTTCATCTTGCTGGCTTACAACAGTTCCGGTGGGCAAATGCGTTATTCTAACAGCACTATCAGTTGTATTTACTGATTGACCTCCTGGCCCCCCTGATCTGAAAACATCAATTCTTAAATCTTTTTCATTTATTTTTATGTCTACTTCTTCGGCTTCAGGGAGAACAGCAACAGTTGCAGCGGACGTATGAACCCTACCTTGAGTTTCTGTTTCGGGCACGCGTTGTACTCTATGTACTCCAGACTCAAATTTTAAGAAAGAATAAATATCAGTTCCTTTTACTAAAAGTATTACTTCTTTAAAGCCTCCGGCTTCACTTTTTGAAATATTAATAATTTCTAATGACCATTTTTTTTTAAGGCAAACTTTTTCATACATTTTATAAAGATCTGAAACAAATAAAGTGGCCTCTAAACCTCCAGTGCCAGCCCTTATTTCAAGTATTGCATTTTTACCATCCGCTTCATCTTTCGGAAGAAGGTATATTTTAAGTTGTTTTTCGTATGTTTCTTTTTTTTTTAACAATTCATTTAGTTCACTTTCTGCCATTTGAATCATCTCATTATCATTGTTTTTGTCTTCTATAATTTTTTCTAAATCCATTTTATCTTTTTCATAGTTTATATAGTTTTTTACAGTATCTATAACTTCACTAATACTTGAATACTCTTTAGATTTTTTAACAAAATCATTTTTATCAATGTTGCTTGAAGCAAGATCTTTTTCTAGATTTTGATAAGTGCTGACTATAAGTTTAAGCTTCTCTAATGGTATCATGTTTAATTTAAATAGATCTTAACTCTTTAGATTTTTTTTCTACTAAAGTAACAACTTCATCTATTATTTTTTCACTGACCACTTTATGGTGTGGCAATCCAGATAGGTACACCATATGGTTTCCTCGACCGCCGCCAGTTAGACCTATTTGTGTTTGAGATGCTTCTCCAGGTCCGTTAACAACACATCCAATAATAGATAATGTTATAGGCTCTTTGATGTGAGAAAGTTTTTGTTCTAAAATTTTAACAGTATCAATAACAGGAAATGCTTGCCTAGCACAAGAAGGACATGAAATAATATTTACTCCTCTATGTCTTAAATTTAAAGACTTTAGGATTTCATATCCAACTTTTACTTCTTCTACTGGGTCGGCTGATAAAGAAACTCTTATTGTGTCACCAATTCCTTCATTCAACAACATTCCAATTCCTAATGCTGATTTAACACTTCCAGAAGATAAGCTGCCAGCTTCGGTTATTCCTAAATGAAGTGGGTAGTCACAGATTAATGATAAAGATTTGTAAGCTTTTGTCGCCAAAAAGACGTCAGATGATTTTACACTTATTTTAAAATTGAAAAAATCTTCATCTTCCAAAATTTTTATATTATTTTCTGCACTTTCTACTAATGCTTCAGGACAAGGTTCTTTATATTTTTCTAATAAATTTTTCTCTAACGATCCAGCGTTTACGCCTACTCTTATGGAACAATTGTTATCTTTTGCTGCTTTTAAAACTTCTCTTATTTTTTCTTTTGTTCCAATATTTCCTGGATTAATTCTTAAACAATGGGCACCAGATTGTGCAGCTTCAATTGCTCTTTTATAATGAAAATGGATATCTGCAACTATAGGAACATTAACTTGGTTTATAATTTTTTTTAATGATAAAGAAGATTCTTGGTCAGGACATGAAACTCTTACAATATCTGCGCCAGCTTCCTCTAACTGATTAATTTGTTTTATAGTTTTATCTACATCAGTTGTTAAAGTATTTGTCATAGATTGAACTGAAATAGGAGCGTCCCCACCTACTTCTATTTTACCAACTTTAATTTTTCGAGTTTTTCTTCTTTTAATTTCTCTAAATGGTCTAATACTCATTTTTTTATTAATTAAGTTCAAATGTTTTGTGTAAAATTTTTACAGCTTTTTTTATCATATCTTCCTGAATCAAAACAGAAATTTTAATTTCTGAAGTAGAAATTGCTAAAATATTTATTTTTTCATTAGCTAAAGATCTAAACATCTTATGAGTTACTCCAGGGCTAGCTATCATGCCTGCTCCAATAATAGATACCATTGCCAGCTTATCATTTTGTGTTATTTTTTTGTAATTTATTTTTTGCTTATTTTCTTCAATAATATTCAATGTTTTCTTCAAATCTTCTTGTTTAATAGTAAAAGTTATATTAGCTGTTTTTCCATCCAAAGAAGTATTTTGAATTACCATATCAATATTTATATTATTTTTTCCTATAGGTTCAAAAACATCTGCAGCAACTCCTGGTTTATCTACAACTCCAACTATTGAAATTTTAGCATTATTTTTTGAATACGCGATACCTGTTACTGTTTTTTTATAATCTATTTCACTTTCTGAAATTATTTTAGTTCCTGGTTTTTCAGAAAAAGTAGATCTAACATGGATTGGGATGTCGTCAATCATTGATGCTTGGACTGCGCTTGGCTGCATTACTTTAGCCCCCAAGGATGCCATTTCTAACATCTCCTCGTAAGATATTTTTTCAATTTTTTTTGCTTTTTCATAAATATTAGGGTCTGTTGTTAACACGCCTTCTACGTCTGTATATATTTCACAAGAGTCTGTTTCAAAAAATTTTGCAATTGCAACTGCTGATAGATCAGAACCCCCCCTACCTAAAGTTGTGATCCTACCATTTTTCGTAATTCCCTGAAAGCCTGCTATAACTGCTACGCCACCATCTGAAATAAATTTTAAAATTTCATCTGTTTTAATTTCAATTATTTGAGAAGCTGTATGGTTATCATTAGTTATAATAGGTATTTGCCAGCCTAACCAAGATCTAGATTTAATACCTTTATCTATTAAAGCTCCAGATAAGAGTGAGCTTGAAACTTGTTCTCCAGACGAAAGTAATACGTCTAATTCTTTACTTTCAAAGTTTTTACTAATTAAATTAGATTTTTCCTTTAGATCATTAGTTGTTCCAGACATCGCTGAAACAATAACAATTATTTCATCACCCTCCTGGTGTCTATTTTTTACAATATTGGCTACTTTTTTTATTTGTTCAATAGTACCAACAGACGTTCCTCCAAATTTCAGCACTAATCTTTTCATGATAAAATATTCTGTTTACTTTATATATTATTTGATAATAAATACTCTCAATTATAAAAATGCGCAAGTAAATCTAAATTACTACAAATTTGACTACTATAGATAAAATAGAAATAGAGAAGTTTTCCAAATTAGCAAAAGATTGGTGGAATCCAAATGGTAAATTTAAACCTTTACACTTATTTAACCCATCTAGGATTAAGTTTATTAAAGAAAAATTAATCTCACACTTTAGTATTGATAGAAATAAAGCTAAACCACTAGCAGAACTAAAAATTTTAGATATTGGTTGTGGCGGAGGATTGTTGTGTGAGCCTTTATATAGATTAGGAGCTACAATTACAGGCATCGATGCTTCATATAATAATATTGAAGTAGCAAAGTTACATGCAAAAGAAATGGGGTTAGATATAGAATATATTTGTTGTTCACCTGAAAAATTAAATTTAAATAATGAATTTGATGTCATACTAAATATGGAAGTAATTGAACATGTTTCAAATACAAATTTATTTATTAAAAACTGTTCGCAGCTAATTAAAAAAAATGGAATTATGTTTGTTGCTACGATCAATAAAAACTTAAAATCATATTTTTTTGCAATTTTGGGGGCTGAATATATTTTAAGATGGCTACCAATTGGAACACACGATTGGGATAAATTTTTGACACCAGAAGAGCTGAAAGTTTTAGCAAATAAAAATGGATTTACATCCAGTGAATCTATTGGATTAAAGTTTAATTTATTTTCTAAAAAATGGTATCAAAGCGCTGATGTTTCAGTGAATTACATTTCAACTTTTTTGAAGGATTAATTTTCCGATTTATTTACCCACGGTATAGTAGCTATTTCTATACCTTCTTCTAATAACTCGCTTGTCTCTTCTGGTGTAGCTTTGCCATAAATGCCTTTTGATTTTTTTTTATCATAATGAATGCTTCTCACTTCTTGGGTAAAATTATCACCAACGTTTTTACAATTTTTTTCTACATATTTTCTAAATTCCAAGAGTTGTTTTGCTATTTTTTTTTCTACATTATTTTTTTTTACAACTTTGTTTGATTTAGTAAGTAAGTTTGGGGACATGATAGATTTTTCAATTGAAATGGAATTACAATAAATACAATTGACAAGTTTTTTCTTTCTTAAAACATCATATTCTGAAGAGCTTGAAAACCAACTCTCAAATTTTTTTCCACACTCGCATGTTAAATGGTATTTAATCATTTATTTTTATTTTTCTTAAGTAATAATAATAAAATTTTAGTTGCGATAATCTGTGTTAATATCTATGTATTCATGTGTCATGTCACAAGTGTACACTGTATGAGATGAGCTTCCAATATTTAAATTAACCTCAACAACAATTGAATCCCACTGCATATATTCTTTTACTTGTTTTTCATTATAACTTTTAGCAGCCTTACTTTGTTCAACAACTAAATAATCCCCAATTTTGATTTGAATTTTATTAGGCACAATATTTTCACCCGATTTTCCAATTGCCATAATAATTCTTCCCCAATTAGGATCTTCACCTGCCATAGCAGTTTTAAAAAGTGGAGAGTTTCCAATTGAAAAACCTATATTTTTTGCCATAGCATTGGATCTTGCCCCAACAACATTAATTGTAATAAATTTTTTGGCTCCTTCTCCGTCTACAACAATTTGTTTTGAAAGATTCAATGATAATCTATGTAAAGCTTTTTCAAAATCTTGAAGTTTTGGGTCTAAAACATTGTAAATTTTTGAGTTTTCCGCTTTACTCGTTGCAAAAATTGCAACCATGTCATTTGTTGATGTGTCTCCGTCAACAGTTATAGAATTAAAAGTTGTTGCAGCAACTTTTTTTAACATCGCTTTTAAAAATACCGAAGGTATATTTGCATCAGTAAATATGAATGACAACATTGTTGCCATGTTCGGATGAATCATGCCAGAGCCTTTTGCTATACCGGCAATTTTAACTAACTTGTTACCTATTTTACATTCTTCATAGGCTAATTTTGGTCTTGTATCAGTAGTCATTATTGCACTAGCAGTCTTAAACCAAACATATTTATTTTGTTCTGTTCTTAACTTTTTAACTAATTCAGGAATTCTATTTTTTATTTTTAAGTATGGAAATTCTTCGCCTATTACGCCTGTTGAAGCAAACAATAAATCTGTTAGCTTAACCACGTCGCTCACTCCTTTGGGAGACTGAGATGATCTAAGAGTTAAAGACTTTGATAAGGCATGCGCTATTTCTTTTAACCCTTGTGCGCCACGAATTCCAGTAAAAGTGTTTGCATTTTGTGTATTTACCAAAAGTCCTTTTACAAAATGTCTCTTCGTTTTTAAGTTCCAGTTTATACTAGCAGAAGTGACTTTAGACATTGTATATATCGCAGCAAAATTAGCTCCATCTTTAAAATGAAATAAAGAAATATCATCTCTGCCATCTTTATAAAGGTCAGCTGATAATGATGATATTTCAAGACCTTCAATAGGCTTTAATTCTTGAAATTCCCCCATTTTTGACATTTTAATTTTTGGATTTAAAAAATTTTTTAAATTTAAGGTCATTAGTGTTTAAAATTTCTTATTATTGATTATATAACTCTTAACTGAACTAATATATTTTATACTACTTTACAAATAAAAATAGAGAAATTTATGCTTAAGGTTGGCAATATTATCGGCAAATTGTTTAAAAAATCAAGTCAGAAAGAACTTGATCGTTTAAGGTTGGTTGTTAAAAAAATCAATGCATATGAAGCGGAAATTAAAGATATGCCAGCTAATTTTTTCCCAAAAAAAACTGCCGAACTTAAAAAGAAAGTGAAAAATGGTGCGGAACTCAATAGTTTAATTCCAGAAGCATTTGCATGCGTAAGGGAAGCCGCAAAAAGAAGTCTCGGAGAGCGCCATTTTGATGTGCAGTTAATGGGTGGAATTATACTTCACGAAGGTAAAATTGCAGAAATGAAAACTGGAGAGGGTAAAACATTGGTCTCAACATTACCCGTTTATTTAAATTCACTTGAAGATAAAGGTGTTCATATAGTAACGGTAAACGATTATTTGGCAAAAAGAGACTCTGAATGGATGGGAAAAGTTTATAATTTTTTAGGCTTGTCAGTTGGTTGTATAACAAATGAAATGGAAGATGAGGAAAGGAAAAAAAATTATAACTGTGAAGTTACCTATGGAACAAATAACGAGTTTGGCTTTGATTATTTAAGAGACAATATGAAGTATAATATTAAAGAAATGGTACAAAGAAGTCATTTCTTTTGTATAGTTGATGAAGTAGATAGTATTCTTATAGACGAAGCTAGAACTCCGTTAGTAATTTCTGGACAGACGGATGACAAATCAGACCAATACTTTGTGTCTAACAAATTCATAAAAGCTCTTAATAAATCTGACTATGAAATTGATGAAAAAGATAAAAATATTATGCTTTCAGAAAAAGGTATAGATGAAATAGAAAAACTATCTAAAACATATGGGATTCTCAAAAATAATAATTTTTATGATCCTAAAAATATAAATTTAGTTCATCATGTTAACCAAGCGCTAAAAGCTAATTTTTTATTTGCAAAAGATAAAGATTATATTGTCCGAGACAATAAGGTGCAAATTATTGACGAATTTACCGGAAGAGTACTTGAGGGCAGAAGGTTTTCTGATGGCCTGCACCAGGCTTTGGAAGCCAAAGAGAATGTTGAAATTCAAAGTGAGAATCAAACATTAGCTTCTATCACTTATCAAAATTATTTTAGATTATATAATAAGTTATCAGGAATGACTGGGACTGCAATTACTGAAGCTGAAGAGTTTTATGATATTTATAAATTAAAAACAATATCAGTACCCACAAATAAAAATATGATAAGGTCTGATTTAAATGATCAAATTTTTAGAACTGAAAAAGAAAAAAGTAAAGCTATAGTTGATAAAATTGAAAGTTGTTATAAAAGTAAGCAGCCAGTTTTAGTTGGTACAACTAGTATTGAAAAATCTGAAACGATATCTCGTTTACTTAAATCTAAAAATATTACTCATAATATTCTGAATGCAAAACACCACGAAGAAGAAGCAAAAATAATTGCTGAAGCAGGCAAGCTGGAAGCTGTAACAATAGCTACCAACATGGCTGGGAGAGGAACAGATATTCAACTAGGTGGAAATAAAAATTATTTATTAAATAAAAAATTAACAATAGATGAAAATTCATTTTTAGAGGAGAAGAATAAGGTTATTAAAAAAAATGGTTTATTTGTTATAGGGACTGAAAGGCATGAAAGTAGACGAATTGATAACCAGTTGCGAGGTAGATCGGGTAGACAAGGAGATCCAGGTAGATCAATATTTTATATAAGCTTGGAGGATGATTTAATGAGAATTTTTGGAGCAGAGTCTATAGACGGAATAATGAAAAAATTTGGATTAAAAGAAGGAGAATCAATAGATCACCCGTGGATAAATAAAGCTCTCGAAAAAGCACAACAAAGAGTTGAGGCCAAAAACTTTGATATAAGAAAAACCTTATTGAAGTTTGACGATGTTATGAACGATCAAAGAAAAGTAATTTTTGAACAAAGAAAAAAAATTCTTGCCTCAAATAATGTTAACGAAATAGTGAATGCATTTGTAGAAGATTTAATACAAAATTTTTTGGATGAAAAGAAAATTTATTTAAAAGATAATCAGCTAGAAACCTTTAAAACTAAAATTAAGCCGGTAATGGGAAAATCGTTTAAGCAAGAAGAATTAACAAAAATTGGGGATATGAAAGATGATGAGTTTAAAAATTTTATTAAGGAAAAGTTTGATCAATTTAGAAATAAAAGAGTCATAGCTCTTACTGAAGCCTCAAATGCAGAACTCGAAAAAAGAGTATTTTTACAAACTATTGATTTTTTATGGAGATCGCATTTGCAATACCTTGAACATTTACGGCAAGTAGTGGGATTAAGAGGTTATGCTCAAAAAGATCCTCTGGAAGAATTTAAAAGAGAAGCTTATCAATTATTTGAAGATTTATTAAATAAAATTAAAATTGATTTTATTACTTTCTTAAACAATTTAGAAATAGCCCCACAAGAAGAGCCTGGTAGTAAAGATTTAAGTATACAGGATAAAAGTTTAGGCAAAGACCCTAATTGTTTACTTAAAACAAATAAGAATGAAAAAATATCTAGGAACGAAAAATGTCCAGCAACTGGAAAAAAATATAAACATTGTTGTGGGGCTTTATAAAAATTTTAAATTAAAAAAAACTTAGTATCAGTAGTAGAACAAAGCCTATAGCTATTTTAACCTTATGATTAACTACATTTTTTTTTATTGATGAAAAGAAAGTATTTTGTTCAGCTAAATTTTTCCAATCTTTTATGAATGGAGTAAACCCCTGATATTTGCCTATATTTAAAAACTTTTTTTTTCTCTGCTCAAACACTTCATCTCTGTTGTAATTTTTAAATTCATCTAAATATTTTTTTAAAACATCTTTTGTGAATGAAATAATTTGCTCTTTATTTCTGTGAGCTCCACCTGTGGACTCTGGAATTATCTCATCAATGATTCCCATTTTTAATAGTGAGTTTGCCGTAAGCTTCATAGCCTTGGCAGCTTCTAAAAATTTACTAGGATCTCTCCATAATATAGATGCGCATCCTTCTGGAGAAATTACTGAATAAATAGCATTCTCAAACATTAAAACTTTATTTGCTGAAGCTAAAGCTATTGCTCCACCAGACCCACCTTCACCAATAATAATTGAAATGATTGGAACGTTTAGGGACATGCAGCATTCAATTGAACTTGCAATGGCTTCCGCCTGTCCTCTTTGTTCAGCTCCGATTCCAGGATATGCTCCTGGAGTATCAATCAAAGATATTACAGGAATATTAAACTTATTTGCTATTCTCATTAATCGAATGCATTTTCTATAACCTTCTGGTCTCATCATTCCAAAGTTTCTTTTGAGACGACTATCTAGATCATCACCCTTTTCTTGCCCAATTACTAAAACAGATTTTCCATCAAAAAGCGCAAATCCAGCGAGAACTGCGTTGTCTTCTGCAGACATTCTGTCACCAGATAAATTAATAAAATTTGTAAATAAATTTTCTATAAAGAATTTTGCTTTAGGTCTTTCTTCGTGTCTTGCAACTAATGTTTTTTGCCATTCATTTAGGTTTGCATATGACGTCCTCAACCTTTGGTCAATTTCAGTTTGTATCTTAGCTATTTCTTCAGTTTTTACTTCAGATATTCCTTCTTTATCAAAAGGATCTTTTAACTTTTCGATCTCTTCCTCTAAAGCTTTTATATCGCGCTCAAACTCTAAATAACTTTTCATCTTGCTATATATATATAATATACAGAAATATGGCAAAAAAATACATTTCTGCAGGAAATCTATCAATAGCTTCCGAGTTGCTAGATTTTGTCAATAATGAACTCCTGCCAGGCACTGGAATTAGTAAAAAAAAATTTTGGGTAGGCTTAGATAAATGTGTGCACGAACTTGCACCAAAAAATAAAAATCTTTTAGAGTTTAGAGAAATTTTACAAAAAAAAATCGATATTTGGCATAGAGATAAAAAAGGGAAAAAAATCAATAATAAAAAATACTTTAATTTTTTGAAAAAGATTGGCTATTTAAAAAAAGAAAGAAAAAATTTTCAAATCCAAACTAAAAATGTAGATAATGAAATTTCTACAATTCCAGGCCCACAGTTAGTCGTTCCAGTGATGAATGCAAGATATGCCTTAAATGCTGCTAACGCAAGATGGGGAAGTTTATATGATGCTTTGTATGGTACTGATGTAATTTCAGAAGCAAATGGATCTGAACGTGGGGGAAAATATAATTATATAAGAGGAGAAAAAGTAATTGAATATGCGCGTAATTTCTTAGATAAAAATGTTCCTTTAAAAAAAGAAAGTTGGAAAAATATTTTAGAAATTCCAAAAGTTATAAATAATCAGTTAAACTTAAAACTAAAAAACCCTAAACAATTTGTTGGTTATATTAAAAAATTAAACCATTTATCTTCACTATTATTAGTAAATAATAATCTTCACATAGATATTAGATTTGATCCTAATTATACAATTGGCGGTCTCAAAGATAAGGCTGCTGCTGGACTACAAGATAAAGCGGCAATATGTGATATAATTTTGGAGTCAGCCATAACTACAATTATGGATCATGAGGACTCTGTCGCGGCAGTTGATGCTGAAGACAAAGTGCATGGATATAAAAATTGGCTAGGATTAATGAAAGGTGATCTAGAATATAGAGGAGAGAAAAATGGAAAAAAATTTAAAAGAAAACTAAATCCTGATCGAGAATATATTGCGCCTGATGGAAATAAATTTAAATTGCATGGAAGAGCTTTGATGCTTAATCGAAATGTAGGGCATTTAATGACCAGCCCTTCTATTTTGTTGAAAGATGGATCAGAAATACCAGAAGGTATAATGGATGCATTTATTACAACGACTGCTGCAATTCACGATTTTAAAAATAAAAAAAATTCAAGAAAAAACTCCCTTTATATTGTTAAACCTAAAATGCATGGACCTATGAAGTTGCATTTACTGATTTAATTTTTGAAAAAGTGGAAAAAGTTCTTAAAATAAAAAAAAATACAATTAAAATTGGAATAATGGATGAAGAAAGAAGAACATCGGTAAATCTAAAAGAATGTATAAGGATGGTAAAAAATAGAGTTGTTTTTATTAATACTGGATTTTTAGATCGTACTGGAGATGAAATGCATACCTCTATGGAAGCTGGCCCAATGATAAAAAAGGGAGATATGAAAACATCAAAATGGATTTCTGCATATGAGAACAATAATGTTGATGTCGGTTTAGTTTGTGGATTTTCAGGTATAGCTCAAATTGGAAAAGGCATGTGGGCTGCTCCTGATAAAATGTCAGATATGGTTTCTCAAAAAATTAATCATCCAAAATCTGGAGCTAATTGTGCTTGGGTTCCATCACCTACTGCTGCAACACTTCATGCTTTGCACTATCATGAGGTAAATGTTTTTTCTATACAAAAGGAATTGAAAAGTAGAAATGCTGCAAAAATTTCTGATATTCTTACAATACCAATTGTGAATAGACTAAAATGGTCTATTAAAGAAATTGCTAAAGAATTAGAAAATAATGCGCAAGGAATTCTTGGTTATGTTGTTAGATGGATAGATCAGGGAGTGGGTTGTTCAAAAGTGCCTGACATTAACAACATAGGTTTAATGGAGGATAGAGCAACTTTAAGAATTTCTTCACAACACATTGCCAATTGGCTTCATCATGGAGTTTGCAGTAGAGAAAGAGTATTAAAAACTATGAAAAAGATGGCAAAAATTGTAGATAAACAAAATATAAAAGATCCTGCTTTAAAGGGCTATGCTTCTTATAGAACTATGTCTGATAACTACGATAAATCTATTGCGTTTAAAGCAGCTTGTGAATTGGTCTTTTATGGCAGAAACCAGCCATCGGGTTATACTGAACCTATACTGCATTTAAATAGGCTTCTTAAAAAAATTTAATCACTTACTACTGGTCCTCTATTTTTAAAAGCTGAAAATAAAGTTCCATCATCTAAAAACTCTATTTCTCCTCCTACAGGTAAACCTTGTGCAAGTTTTGAAACTTTAACTTTTATATCTTTTAAACTATCTTGGATATAGTGAGCTGTAGTCTGCCCTTCTATTGTTGCACTAGTTGCTAAAATTACTTCTTTAACAGGATTTTGTCTGACGCGATTTATCAATGAAGAAATTAATAGTCCATCATTTTTTTTACTTTCTAACGAAGGAAGAGTTCCACCCAAAATATGATAATGGCCTTTGTATATACCAGAGCCTTGTATAACCCACATATCTGCAATGTTTTCTACTACACAAATTTGTTCATAACTTTTATTGGAGCATATGCAATTAGAATTTCCTGACTTTAGGTTTCCGCAGATTTTACAACGAATGACATTTTTATAAACTTCTGCCAGTGTATTTGTTAAAGGTTTTAATAGTTCATCTCTATTATTTATAAGTTTTAATACAATTCTTTTTGCAGACTTGGGGCCTAATCCTGGTAATTTAGAAATTACTTTAATTAAATCTTCTACTGCTTTAACATTATCACTCATTATAAAAATCCTAAAATGGAAATTTAAATCCAGGTGGTAGATTAACACCACCAGTAATTTTAGAAATTTCCTCAGATGTTTTCTTTTTTAATTTAGATTTGGCATCACTATGCGCAGCAACAATTAAATCTTCTGTTATTTCTTTAGGCTCCTTTAACAATACTTCGCCAAGATGGATTTTTTTAAGGTCTCCATCTCCATTCATAATTACTCTTACTGCGTTACCTCCAGATACCCCTTCAACCTCAATTTTTTTAAGACTTTCTTGAGTCTCTTTCATTTTTTCCTGCATTTGTTTTGCTTGTGATATTAAGTTTGAAAAATCATTCATGCTTTATTTTTTTGAAACCTCTATTAACTCTACATCAGAAAAAATACTTTTAAATTTTTTATAAACTTCGCCTTTTTTTTCATTTTCTAATGTTTCTTGCACTTTTATATGCTGAAATTCAGAAAACGTTTTTTCACCTTTTTCTTTTGTTAATGTTATAAGCCATCTTTTTCCTGTCCACTTTAATAATTTTTCAGTTAGGTTGCGTACAAAATTTTTTCCAAGATTTTCATTAAAACTAATATCTATCTTTCCCTCTATAAATTTAATTAAATTTACATTTCTTTCTAAATCATATTTTAATTCTATTTCTTTTTTTTTGGATGATAGTTGAATTAAATCCTCGAATGACAAAATAATCTCAGTTTTAGGATCATTCAATAAATCTTTTGGGTTATAAGCATCTAGTTTCGGTTTGGTTTGCGTTATATTTTTAATTTGATCTTTGGGAGTTTTATTTATTTCTTTTTCTTGTTTTAAATTTATTTTTGGATAAGATTTAATTGTTATATTTTCATCATTTTGGTTTGTATTATTTTTATTTAGTAAATCTAATATTTTTTCATATTTAGGCATATCTTTTAAATGAATCAATCTAATAACTAACATTTCAAGTGACAAAATTGGATTTGCAACAATTGAAAGTTCTTCTAAACCTTTTAAGATAAATTGCCAAAAAATTATTAATGTTGATGAATTTACATCTTTTGAAATTTCGTTAATAGCTTTAAGCTGAGATTCGGATAAAGATAAGTCAGAATCTAAATCTCCGAGATTTTTTTGTTGAATTATAAAATATATAATTTCTAAAAGATCGTTTAAAAAGCTTTGAGGCTCTATTCCTTCGTTAACCATCTGCCTTAAATGTTTAACTGAATTCTCTTGATGCCCTTGAAATACAAAACTCAAAAATTCTAAAATTTTTGATCTATCTGCTATCCCTAACATTTTTCTTATAAATATTTCATCTACTTCCTCGTTAGCTATATGCTGACTAACTAATGCTCTATCTAAAAGTGACAAAGAGTCTCTTACAGATCCTTCTGATGCCTTAACAATTAGTTTAAGTGCAGATTCTGACATTTTGCCATTTTCAAAATTTAGAATTTTTTTAAGATTATCTAACAAAACTTTGTTTTGTACTCTATGTAAGTCAAATCTTTGACATCTCGATATTATAGTAACTGGTATTTTTTTAACATCGGTGGTTGCAAAGATAAATTTTAAATGTGGAGGAGGTTCTTCTAACGTTTTTAGTAAACCATTAAATGCTTGTTTACTTAACATATGCACTTCATCTAAAATTATTATTTTATATTTAGCGCTTGTGGGATTATATTTTGAAGATTCTATTAGTTCTCTAATATCATCAATTCCTGTTTTAGACGCAGCATCCATTTCCAAAACATCAAGATGCTTTGAATTTGAAATTCCATCACAATTACAAAAATCTTTATCTTCGCTTCTACTGCCATGATCGAAATGTTTATTGCAATTTAAAGCTTTTGCTATAATTCTCGCTGTTGTTGTTTTTCCAACTCCTCTTATTCCGGTTAATAAATAAGCATTAGGAATTTTATTTATTTTGATGGAGTTTATAATTGTTTGAACCATAATATCTTGCCCAATTAATTCTTCAAAATTTTTGGGCCTATATTTTAAGGCAAGAATTTTATTTGTATTATTTTTCATTTTTTCATAAAGGAGACTGAACAATAACCTGAAATAATCTTGTTAGTGCTGCCATCTTTCGATTCTGACACGGTTTACAAAAAATTTCACCTATTGCCAGCCTCCTTTTTTATTATATCAGTATAAAATTAAGAACTACAATATTCTTGTAAGTTGTTTAATTATTTTGAAGTCTAAATTTATGACCTTCATATACCCCTAAAATATCTAGTCTTTCAGTATGAAAACCCAATTCTTCTAAAGCTTTTTGTAAAGATGGATTTTCTATGTGACCTTCTATATCTATATAAAAATTTACTTGATCAAATGTATTCTTAACAGCAAAACTCTCAAGCTTGGTCAAATTAACCCCATTTGTGGCAAACCCTCCCAGAGCCTTATAAAGAGCAGCAGGAGTGCTTTTCAATTTAAATATACAGCTAGTAATATATTTTTTATTTTTAAACTCAGGATGTTGAGCATCTTTGCCCATTACAAAAAATCGTGTCACATTACCAATTTCATCTTCAACTTTTGATTTTAAAATTTCTAAGTTATAAATTTTTGCAGCGAGTTCAGATGCTATTGCTGATTCTCTTTTATCATTTTTTTCAGAAATAAACTTGGCAGATCCTGCTGTGTCTGCTGAGATTATTGGTATTAAATTATTTTTTAAAATTATTTTTTGGCATTGTCCTAATGCCTGCGCATGGCTTCTCACATTTTTTATATCTTCTATCTTGGCCCCTTTAACTCCTAATAAGTTATGGTTAACTTTTTGAAAGTGTTCAGCATGAATCTGAAGATTATATTTTGGTATTAAGTAATGTATATCCGCAACTCTACCTGCTAAAGAGTTTTCAATTGGTATAACAATTTTGTAATTTGGATTTTTTTTAGCAAATACAAAAGTTTCTTCAAATGTGGGGCATGCTTTTACTTCTGCGTCTGGAAAGATTTCTAAGCTTGCTAAATGCGAATAAGCTCCCTTCTCTCCTTGAAAAGCGATTTTTATTTTTTGCTCCATGGTTAGTTCATCTCCTGAATTATCTTTTGAAGATCTTCTTCTGTATCAACACTCAAGGGTGAAAAATTACTTAATCCTGATTTAATAACTAATTTGTTTTCCATTGCTCTCATTTGTTCTAGATTTCTTTCTATTTCCAATTTAGATCTAGAAAGCTTTACATACTTTGTTAAAGCAATATTTGTAAAGGCATAAATTCCTATGTGATGGTAGATTTTTTCGTTAGGTAACTCTTGTTTTATGCGAAAAAAATCTTTTACATCTATAAAATCATTGCTTCCTATATCTTGAAAAGTTTTCAGCTTTACGATATTTGGGTCCAAAATCTCTTTTTCATCTTTTATTTTAGAAGCTAAAGTACCAATATCACATTTGTTATTTCTCATTAATTTTTCTAGCTTGTAAATTGATTCGGGTGATATATTTGGCATATCTCCTTGTAAGTTGATTATTAAATCTACATTGTCATTTTTAAAATTTTTTTCATACACTTCGTAAATTCTGTCACTACCTGATGAATGACTTTGTTTGGTCAAAAATACGTTACCACCATTTTTTTTAACCAGTTGGAGGATTTCATTATCGGGGGTAGCGACAAATACTTCTCCAATTTTTGCTTCTTTAGCTCTATTAAGCACGTGAATAATCATTGGAATATTATTAATTTTTGCTAGCGGTTTATTGGGAAATCTTTTTGCTCCTAAACGTGCAGGTATTATAATTGCAGTATTTTTCATAAATAGTAAAGTTATGCGTCTAACCGCCGCAAAATAAACTTATTAAAGTTCATTTCTTTAATCTAAGTCATGGTATATCTTAAAACTAAGTTGTACTAAACTTATAAACTTTTTAAAAATGAATAAAATTATAGTTTCAATTGTATTGACCATAACCCTGATTCTCGGAATTAATAAAATTACCGATGTATTTTATAATGTGAAAAAACCAGAAAAATCAGCATACCAAGTTGCTAATATAACTGAAGCTGAAACAAATGCTGATGAAAATTCAAAAAGTTCAGATTCCGGAAATATTATGGCTATATTTGCTTCAACAAGTTCTTCTGAAGGGGAAAAAATTTTTAAAAAATGTGCGGCTTGTCACAGCATAGCCCAAGGTGGGAAAAATAAAATTGGTCCTGCTTTATGGGGAGTTCTTGGAAGAAATGCTGGTAGCGTTTCAGAATACAAATATTCAAAAGCAATGACAGCCTATAGTAGACCGTGGTCATTTAAAGAAATGGATGGATTTTTATTAAAACCTAAGGATTGGGTAAAAGGAACTAAAATGTCTTTTGCTGGACTTAAAAATCAAAAAGATAGAGCTGCTATTATTCTGTATATGAATGAAAATACAGATAATCCTTTGCCATTAAACTAAATATTTATATAAGACACCACTCAATAATACTTTTTTGTGCATGAATTCTATTTAAAGCCTCTAGCCATACTGCGGATTGCTTACCATCCATCACATCACTAGTAACCTCTTCACCTCTGCTTGCTGGGAGGCAGTGCATAAAAATTGAATTTTTGGCAGCAACTTTCATTATTTTTTTATTTACCTGATATGGTTTTAAAATTTTTTTCTTTTTACTTTTATTAATTTTATCACCCATTGAAATCCATTTATCAGTCATGACGCAGTCAGCTGAATTTGCAGCCTTTATAGGATCTTTTGTTATCGTGATATTTCCTTTATTTTTCTTAGCCCACTGTAAAATATTTTTATTTGGCTCATAACCTTTTGGGGAAGCTATACAAAGTTCAAAATCAAATTGTACTGCAGCCTCGATTAAAGAGTAAACAATATTATTTCCATCTCCCAGCCAAGCAATCTTTTTATTTTTGATAGGGCCCTTAAGTTCTTCAAAAGTCATTATATCTGACATAATCTGACATGGATGACTTAAATCTGTTAATCCATTAATTATAGGTATGCTTAGATATTTAGAAAATTCTACCACATTTTTGTGTTCATGAGTTCTTAACATGACAATATCAGCATACTGAGATAAAACTTTTGCAGTATCATATAAACTTTCATTACCTGTGCCGTAGTGGATTTCATCTGGATTTAAAATTAAAGATTTTCCTCCCAATTGCTTCACTGCAAGATCAAAAGAAATTCTAGTTCTTGTTGATGGTTTTTCAAAAATCATAATAAGAATTTTTCCATCTAGCGGTACATCAGGATCTACAGTATTTTTATTTAAACTAGATCTTTTTTCTTTTCTTAATTTGGCATTATCAAGAATAAGCCTAAGATCTTTTTTACTTACATCTGCAATATTTATAAATTTTCTCATAATTAATTCATTTCACTACAAGCTGCTTCAATCTTGCTAATTGCCTCGTCTAATTCACTATTGCTTACTATAAGCGGAGGAAAAAGTCTTATAACGTTCTCTTCGGCCTTAACAGTAAGCATTTTATAATTCATAAGTTTTTTCATAAATTCAGTATTGTCCACCAGCATCTTTAGTCCTATCATTAAACCTAGTCCTCTAATTTCTCCAATAACTTTTGGATATTTTTCTTTAATTTTATTTAACTCTTGTTGAAAATATTCACCTTTTTTTCTTACATTTTGTAAAAAGTTTTTTTCAAAAATAATATCAAGTACAGCATTTCCCACAGCCATTGCTAATGGATTCCCTCCAAAAGTACTTCCGTGTGTGCCGGCAGTCATTCCAACAGACACTTTTTTTGTAACTAAACATGCCCCAAGTGGAAAACCACCTCCAATTCCTTTAGCAATAGGCACAATATCAGGTTTTATTCCTGCTAGTTCAAAAGCAAAAAAGTTTCCTGTTCTGTATGCACTTTGTACTTCATCTAAAATTAAAAGTATTTCATTCTCGTCACATAATTTTCTTAATCCTTTTAAACAAAAATCAGGTATAACCTTAATTCCTCCTTCTCCCATAATAGTTTCAACCATAATTGCTGCAGTATTTTTGGTAATGGCATCTTTTATAGTTTCATGATCTGCTTTAGATTTATTGTGAGATCCTGGAAATGGCACTTGATCAAAACCATCTACAATAGGACCAAAACCTTCTATATGTTTTGGATTATTAGCTGCAAATAAAGCAGCTAAAGTTCTTCCGTGGAAAGCACCTTGAAAAGTAATAATTCTATTTTTTTCTGGTTTCCCAATTTTATGAAAATATTTTCTAGCAATCTTTATGCTTGCTTCTGTTGCTTCGGTTCCTGAATTTTGAAAACAAACAAAATCAGCAAAAGTATTATCTGTTAGTCTTTTGGCTAGTCTTTCTTGGTCTGGAATTACAAAAGCATTGGAAACATGCCATAATTTTTTTGATTGCTTTTGTATTGTTTTAACTAAATGTTCATGGCAATGACCCAAAATATTAGTGGCGATACCTTGGACAAAATCAAGATATTTTTCCCCACTTTCTGTAAAAAGATAACTACCCTTTCCCGTAGTAAAAGAAATAGCTTTCCTTGCGTATGTACCAAGAACTGAGCTCATAAATAAATTAAGATTTTATTTTATAACCTTTTTTAAATAAAATATATGCAGCAAACCACGTAAGAAAACTTAATAAAACAAGATAAAAAAGCCCAAACTTTGTTGATCCATCAGCAACACCCAAGAATCCAGATCTAAACCCATCTATTATATAAAAAAACGGATTCCACTCGCTTACATTTTTTAAAATATTCGGCAGTCTATCAATTGAATAAAAGGTGCCTGATAAAAAAGAAAGAGGAACTATTATAAAATTTGTGGCAGATGCCATATGATCAAATTTTTCGGCCCACAACCCAACAATAATTCCAATAGAACTCAAAATAAAAGACCCTAAAAAAGTGTAAATAAAAATTGATAAAAAATTACGAATTTCAAATTCAACTATAAAGCTAAATACTATAATAGATACTATAGCTATAATAATGCTTCTAGTACACGCAGCTAAATTTGTAGCTAAAGTAATTTCACCTGCAGTTAATGGAGCGTACAGAATATCTACTATATTACCTTGAATTTTTCCTATCATAATTGACGAAGAAGAGTGAGAGAAAGCCTGTTGTATAACTTGCATAGCAATAAGACCAGGTGCTAAAAAAGTTATAAAGGGAAAACCTAAAACTTCTCCTCTATCATTGCCAATAGCTAGTGAGAGCACTAAAAGAAATAAAAGTGAAGTTACAAGTGGTGAAATAATCGTTTGAATAACAACAATTAGAAATCTTAACACTTCTTTTTTATAAAGAGTCCAAAAACCAATCCAGTTTACATATCCAAATTTTTTTTCATATATTTTGTAATTTTTTTCAATTTCAACCATATAAGTGCTTATACATAATATTTTATTTAATAAATTGATCAAAATATTGTAATAAAATGAGCTTTCTTTCTAATTTAAGATTTTATCCACATGGTGTATGTTTTTTTGTTGCAAACACTGTATATAGCGTCTTTAATCAGCCAAATAAAAATATGAGCTGGACTGCTGAAAAAGAAAAAAAATTAAGAGAGTTTTGGACTAAAGGTTATACAGCCAGTCAAATAGCTGGAATGATTGAAGGCACTACCCGTAATGCAGTAATTGGGAAAGCTCACCGATTAAATTTAGAAACAAGAGTTGCTTCAAAAAAATCTAATATGGTGGCAAAACCAGAAATGGAACACCAGACTCCAATAAAGAAACCAAAGCTTGGCAGAAAAGCAAAATTTAAAGCTTTGCTATTAGATAAAAATTTTGAACAGGAAAACCCAAAAAAACTTGAAGAGCTTACTGACCAAACTTGTAGATGGCCTATAGGACACCCTCCCGAAGAAAATTTTTATTTTTGTGGAAGAAAGCCACAAGATAAATTTGTTTATTGCCCTTTACACTTGCTATATGCATACCAGCCAAAAAATGCAAAAGAGGAAGATATAGTAACTGAAGAAGATGTTCCTCAATACATTCAAAAAAAAGATAAAACAGCTTAATTTAAAGTGACAGTCCTTTTATTTTTTTAACTAAATCACTATTTATATTTCTTGGGCCTAAATCTAATCTATTTTTATGACGTCTTTCACCAGGCAAACGAACACCCGGCATGTCTGACATTTTTTTAAAGAATTGACCAGCATGTTTATCCCAACCTGAGCCTGAAATTTTTTCAGGTGATATTGCTAATATGAACTCTCCTCCGCTTGGAGGACCACCATCATTATTATCTTTAGCTGCTGTTTCAAAACTAAAATTATCTCCAACTAGAGCGCCAGCCAATAACTCTACCATCATTGCTATTCCTGATCCTTTATAACCTCCGAATGGAAGCAAAACTCCTCCGTCAGCTATTTCAGCTGGATCAGTAGTTTCTTTTCCATCCTTATTTAATCCTGTTCCAAGAGGAACTTTGTGTCCTTCTCTTTTGGCAACCTGAACTTCTCCCATTGCCATCGATGCTGTAGCCATGTCATAAACAACTGGTGTTTTGCCAAGGCGTGGCCAAGCAAAAGAAATTGGATTTGTTCCAAACAAAGGTTTTGTTGCACCGGCAGGAGCTACTGAAGGTTTGTAAGAAGTACAAGCAAAAGCAACTAAACCTTCTTCTGCTATAGCTTCAGTTTCAGGCCACATCGCAGCCATATGATGTGAATTATTAATTGCTAAAACAGCTACACCATTTTCTTTAGCTGCTTTAATTAATTCCGGTAAACCTTTGTTAAGCACCATTGGCGCTAAACAATTGTTTCCTAAAACTTTAATTACACTTGGTAAAATTTTCTTAATTTCTGGCCTAGCTTTGCCATTAATTTTTCCACTTTTAAGTCCTGCAACGTAAGCTGGTAATCTAAATAAGCCGTGAGATAAAGAACCATCTCGTTCAGCTTTCATTATTAAATCTGCAAGAATTGAAGCTGTTTCATCATCACAACCATTAGCCAATAAAGTTTTTTTAGCTAAATCTAGTATTTCATCTAAGGTTAAAGAAATAGTACTCACATAAACTATTAAATATTATTTATGTTTTCTTTTCAAATCCTTTTTAAGATCCTCATGGTCACCAACAACTGTATGATATCTGCTTTTAGTTACATATTTTTCTAAAAAAGGTACCACTAATAAAGGCAAGAATCCTCCAAGAACTATTCCGTAGGCTGCACTTTTTAAATTAGGATCTGCTAAAGCTGCAACAAAGTCTGCAATTATATGTGCTAAAACTATTCCAACTATTCCAGCAATAGCACCATTAGATATTATTTTTAATAAACGGTTT
>Ga0114997_10000887_pt1 | contig 24938 bp, 26 predicted proteins | sample ArcticOcean_MG_C_2_FD_87045 | JGI IMG/M metagenome (GOLD analysis project Ga0114997, IMG submission 87045) | Marine microbial communities from western Arctic Ocean - ArcticOcean_MG_CB4_136 | ecosystem: Environmental > Aquatic > Marine > Oceanic | place: Arctic Ocean: Canada Basin | collected... | reverse complement strand
GAAATTTTAATATAATTTCTAAAGGCGTAGTGCCACCTAATTTTTCATCAATAAGTTTCATACCTTTATATATTTCGGTATTTTTATTGAAATAATTTATAAAACTATTTTCAACTTCAAGACGACTTATTCCAACAAAACTCAAAACAATAACAAGCCCTGTAATTATAAATATAGAAATTTTATTGTTAATAGAAATTTTTCCAAAAAAAGAAGTAATTTTTGAATCACTATCTTGTTTAATCTTTATATTGTTACTAGACATGAAACCTAAGAGCGTAGGAAGTAGAGTGAATGTAATAATAAAAGACGTAATTAAACCAAAAGTCATCATCCAGCCGAAATCAATAATGGGCTTAATACCACTAAAAATTAAAGATAAAAAAGCACACACAGTTGTCAGAACAGTATAAATAATTGGCCAAAACATTTTCCCAGTTGTCATTGAAATAATTTCAAAGTTATCAAGGTTTGGGAAATCGTTTCTTAATTGCAAAAAACGAGTGCTCATATGAATATTCATTGCCATAGTCAATATTAGCATTAGAGCAATGAAGTTTGATGAAATAACAGTAACTTTCCAGCCTAAAAGACCAAGAAGACCGGTCATGATTATCACTGAAAAGAAACAACTACTAATTGGTATTATGATCCAAATTAATTTTCTAAACAAAAACCAAAGTGTTGCCATGATAAACAAAAGCACACCTAAACCAAAAACGATTATATCGCTCTTAATAAATGACATCATATCATCCGTGATCATTGGAATACCACCTAGATAAATTTTTCCAACATCTTCGTAGCTTTTAATTATTTCTCTTATTTGAGTAATATTTTCATGATTTTTTTTCTTTAAAGTATCTTTGATTATCTCTACTTCTTTTTTACTTTTGTTCTCTATGTCATCTAATTCATCTTTTTTAATATAAACAATGATACCACTAGTTTTACCATCTTCACTAATTACAAAATTTCTAAAAACTGGACTATTTAATATTTCTTTAAATCCTCTTTCTGTATCTATATTTTCATCTTTTAATGTTTTAAAACTTTCCAATCTTTCTTGAAGAGGGGCTTCGGTATTATTAAGTAAAGGAATGTCCAATAAGGTTATTACACTATGAACCCAATCTAAACTTTGAATTTTATATTTTAAACTTAAAAGGTTGTTAATAGAGGACTCTGCAACCATTTCTTCATTGGGAGAGTAAGTTAAAATTAAGAAATCTTTTGAGCCATATCTTTCAGTAATTTCTTTTAGATATTCAAGGTCAGGATCTCCCTCAATTAAAAGAGTATCAGAAGAAGCATCTAGTCTAAAATCTTTAGAAAAATAGGCAAAACTTAATAGTGTAATTAAAAGTAATACAAAAATAGACTTAGGATTTTTTAGAACAGTATTTTGGTATAAATGAGATAGCATTTAATACTATTTATATTGGATATTAGTTAATTTGAGTATCTTTAAATTTAGTAAACATTGCTTCAAATTCTACCATAACATTACCAGTAGGGCCATGTCGTTGCTTTCCAATAATAAGTTCAGCTAAATTTGAAACTTCATTCATTTTAGCTTGCCATTCAGCATGCTCAACAGTCGCTGGTCTTGGTTCTTTTCTCTCTAGATAATAAGCTTCTCTGTAAACAAACATCACAACATCAGCATCTTGCTCAATTGAACCAGATTCTCTTAAATCTGATAATTGAGGCTTGTGATCATCTCTTTGTTCAACTGCTCTTGAAAGTTGCGAAAGTGCAATCACTGGAAGTTTAAGTTCTTTTGCCATTGCTTTAAGACCTTGAGTAATTTCTGAAATCTCTTGAACTCTACCATCTCTATTATTTCCAGATCCTCTCATCAACTGAATGTAATCAACAACAATTAAATCTAAACCAAATAACCTTTTAATACGTCTTGCTCTATTACTCATTGCTGCAATACTAATGGCAGGTGTTTCATCTATATACAAAGGAAGCTCTGATATGTTTTTTGAGGTTTCGATAAATTTATCAAACTGTTCATCAGAAATTCTTCCTCTTCTGATATCGTTTGATTTAATTCTAGATTGTTCTGCTAAAATTCTAGTTGATAATTGTTCTGATGACATTTCTAGTGAGAAAAAAGCAACTGCAGATTTTTTTCCTTTTTCTTGTATTTTTTGAGCTGCATTGAAAGCTATATTTGTAGCCAAAGCTGTTTTACCCATAGAAGGTCTTCCAGCAATAATAATTAAATCTGAATTATGCAATCCACCCAATCTATCATCTAAATCTCGTAAACCAGTGGGTACACCAACAATTCCTGCATCATTTTGGTATGCTGCTGATGCCATCTCGATTGTTTGTTTCATAGCCTCATCAAATTTAACTAATGATGAATTAAAAGATCCTTTTTCAGCAAGATCAAATAGTAATCTTTCTGAATTTTCAATTATGTTTTGTCCATTAACATCAAGGGCATTTAATTTTGCTGCATCAATTGTGTTTTCAGATATTTTAATTAGTTCTCTTCTTACGAACATATCATAAATAATTCTTGAATATTCTATTGCTTGCCTTGGGGGTGTTGAAAATTTTGTGACTTTAACTAAGTATTCAGGAACATTTAATTCATCTTTTTCATTTTCAAAATAATTTTTTAATGTGATGGGGTTTGCAAGCATTCCTTTATAGATAAGGCTTTCAATTGCTGAAAAAATATTCTGATGCATGGGGTCATAAAAGTTAATACTTGAAATGATAGTATTTATTTCATCAAATATTTCATTTTGAACTAATATTGATCCTATTACAGCTTGTTCAGCTTCAATATTATTTGGAAGTTCCTTAAAAGTATCTTTAACTATGCTTAATTTATTTTCCATTGATAAATATTACCTGAAATAATATTTAAAAAAATAGTTAAAATACGTTGGGGAAAAAATTGTATAATTATTGAATAGTTTCTGCTGTAACTACATTAACAGTGATTTCAGATTCTACTTCAGAATGTAAAATAATTTTTACTTTAAATTTACCAATTGATTTAATTTCAGTTATTGGTTGTATCATTGAAGGTTTGATATCCAGTTTATCAATTTCTTTTATCAATTTTGAAATTTCAGTTGGTTTAACTGAGCCATAAAGTTCTTTATTTTCTGTGCTTAGTTTTCTGATCTCGTATTCTTTACCGTTAATATGCTCTGACATCTTTTGAGCTTCCTTTTTTTTCTCAGTGTCTTTTTTACCTAAATCAGATTTCATCTTTTCAACTTCAGCAATATTTTCTTTTGAAGCATAAAGAGCTTTTTTATTCGAAATTAAATAGTTTCTGGCAAACCCTCTTTTTACATCTATTATCTCTCCAATAGATCCAATTCTTCTTAAATTTTCTAAAAGGATAACTTTCATTTAAATAAGTGCCAGGTTTCTAGCTCTTTTAATGGATAGTGAAAGCTCTCGTTGTTTTTTTTGTGAAACATTTGTAATTCTTGATGGCAAGATTTTACCATTTTCAGACATATACTTTTTTAGTAACCTGATATTTTTATAATCAACTTCAGGCGCTCCTTTAACAGATAGTGGGCATGATTTTTTAAACTTATATTTATTAGGCTGAAAAATACTTAATTTTGCAAAATTGCTTTGTCTACCTTTTTTATTTCCAGCTCTTTTTTTTGATGGCATAATTAATCTCTATTATAATCTCTTTTATATTCTTTTTTTTCATATTCATCTTTTTTTGAAAAGTATTTTGCTTCCAAATCAAATTTTTTAACTTTGACAGTCATATACCTTAGAAGGTTTTTATCAATAATTTCATTTTTTTCTAATTCTTCAATAATTTTTCCTGAACCTTTAATCTTAAAGTGCATGTAGATGCCTTTTTTATTTTTTTTAATTGCATAAGCCAAGTGTAACAAACCCCAGTCTTCAGTTTGAATAATTTCACCATCATTTTTTTCTACTATTTTAGAATATTTCTCAGTTAGCTGTTTAACCTGAGCTGGACTAGTATCTTGTCTAGCAACTATAGTGTGTTCGTATAAATTCATAATTGTTCTTTAATAAAAAGTGAGGATATACTATTATAACAATTAAATTACAACACTTAAAACCATAATATAATTTAGATATTTAAATGTTTTCCCTTATTTTTCCAGGTCAAGGCTCACAATTAGTTGGAATGGGTAAAGACTTACATGATAAATATAGCTTAGTTCAGGATTTATTCAAAGAAGCCGATGACACACTTGGATTTTCGCTATCAAACCTTATTTTAAATGGTCCTAAAGAGGATCTAGATTTAACAGACAATACACAACCGGCTATATTCCTGATAAGTTATTCAATATTTAAGCTAATTAAAGAGGAGTTTAACATTGATCTAAATAAAGCTAGTTTTTTTGCTGGTCACTCCCTAGGGGAATATTCAGCATTGGCTTCAGCTGGAGCATTGTCATTTTCAGATACTTTAAAAATATTAAAGATTAGAGGAAAAGCTATGCAAAACTCTGTTCCAAAAGGGGTAGGTGGAATGGTAGCTGTTTTGGGCTCTCAAATTAAAACAATAGAAAATATTATCAATGAAAATAAAACTAAATATGAATGCTATATTGCAAATGATAATTCAGTAGGTCAAATAGTACTTAGCGGAAATATAAAAGACTTAGAAAAAATGATGGTTGATTTAAAATCTGCAAATATTAAAAATATTAAACTTCCTGTTAGCGCACCTTTTCATTGTAAATTAATGAATAAAGCAACAATTGTGATGAATGAAGAGATCGCAAAATTGAATTTTAAAGAACCTAAAAATATATTAATTTCTAATGTTACGGGAAAAGAAATATCCAACTCAAGTGAATTAAAAGATTTACTAGTTAAGCAAATTGAAAGCAGAGTTCGTTGGAGAGAAAGTGTTTTGCTAATGATTGATAAAGGAATTAATCAATTTATAGAAATAGGACCTGGTAAAGTTTTGACCGGTTTAATAAAGAGAATTGATAAAAATGTTAAAGTTAGTGCAATCAATACAGAAGAAGATATAAAGTTAATTAATATTAATGAGTAGTTTAAAAAATAAAAATATTATAATCACAGGTGCCTCAGGAGGCATTGGTAACTCGATAGTTGAAAAGCTATACAAAAATGGTGCTAACATTTTAGCTACAGGAACTAGAGTTGAAAAGCTAGATTTATTAAAATCAAAATTTGAAAATATTAAAATACTTAAGTTTGATATTTCTCAACACGAAAAAATTGAAGAATTCATAAATGATGCAACAGAAGCTTTGGGTGGATCGCTTGATTGCATAATTAATAATGCTGGTATTACAAAGGATAATTTAACAATTAGAATGAGTCTTGAAGAATGGACAAGAGTTATAGATATTAATTTAACTTCTACATTTTTAATGTGCAAATATTCCATAAAAAAAATGCTTAAAAATAAATTTGGAAAAATTATCAACATTACTTCAGTAGTTGGACATACAGGAAATGTTGGTCAAGCAAACTATACAGCCTCAAAGGCGGGTATTGTTGCAATGTCCAAAAGTTTAGCTATTGAATATGCTAAAAAAAATATAAATGTGAATTGCATATCGCCAGGCTTTATAAATACAGCAATGACAGACCAAATTGATGAAAAGCATAAAGAGGCAATAATTGCTAAAATTCCATCTAATAGACTGGGTAAACCTGAAGATATTGCAAATGCAGTTGCTTTTTTAAGTTCTGATCAATCTGACTATATAAATGGTGAAACATTACATGTAAATGGAGGCATGTATTTGGGTTGACAAAATTGCTTTTTGAACTATTAACGAAATATAACAAAAAGGAACATTATGTCAGAAGATATTTCAAGTAAGGTTAAAAAAATTGTTGCGGATCACCTAGGTATTGATGAAGCTAAAGTAGAAGACGAATCAAGCTTTATAGATGATTTGGGTGCAGATAGTTTAGATACAGTAGAATTAGTAATGGCTTTTGAAGAAGAATTTGGTTCAGAAATTTCAGATAGCCAAGCAGAGAAAATTCTTACTGTTGGAGATGCAGTAAAGTTTATTGAAGGCAAATCAAACTAAATAATTTAAATGTCCATAAAAAAAGATGGGATAATGGTGATTTTATCATCCCCATCAGGGGCAGGTAAAACTACTTTAGTAAAACTTCTATCTAAAAATAAAAATTTTTATACATCTGTATCTCATACTACTAGAAAACCAAGACCCAGCGAATTTACAAATAAAGATTATTATTTTATAAATCAGGAAAAATTTGAAGGATTAATTAAAAACGAGGAGTTTTTAGAATACGCAAAAGTTTTTAATCATCTTTATGGAACAACAAGAACACCAGTCATAGAAAAATTAGAAAAAGGTGAAAATGTAATTTTTGATATTGATTGGCAGGGCGCCGACCAAATTAAAAATAAAAAGTTAAATTATAAGTTAATTACTTTTTTTATCTTACCACCTAGCAAGGAAGTTTTATTTGAAAGACTATCCAATAGAGACATGAAAGATAAGCTTATCGTAGAAGAAAGAATGAAAGATTTTAGTAGAGATGTATTACACTGGATCAACTATGACTACGTAATTGTAAATGATAACCTTGATGAATGTTACTCTAAGATTAGTAATTTAATTGATGCAGAAGTTAATAATGGATCAAAAGATTACGATAAAGAATATATTAGAAAGCATGTTAATAAATTAACATCTTAAACTCTCATATTCTTTAACAAGTTTAAAGTACATTTCAGCTTCTAAATTTTGTGGTCGAAGATTAAGATCAATATTAAATTTTTCTGAGACTGCTTTTGCATTCTTAAAGACTTGATTAAAAGGTTTTTTAAGCATTTTTCTTCTTTGACTAAAAAAAACCCTAGTGATCATTTCAAGGTTTTTAGCTTCCTTTAATTCGAAAAAATTTTCTCTAGGAGTGAATAGTAGTAGCGTACTATCAATCTTTGGTCTTGGTGAAAAACTTTGTGGCTTAATGTCTATTATTTTTTTAATATTTAATTTCCAACTTGATAAAATAGATAATCTTCCATATTTTGATGTATTGGATTCTGCAATAATTCGTTCAGCAACTTCTTTTTGAAACATTAATACTAAACTTTCAAACCAGAATTTTTTATCTATGTTAATTATCCATTTTGAAAGAATTTCTGTGGATATATTATAAGGTAAATTACCAAATACAGTCAGTTTTTCATTAGAAATTTTGTCTTCAGATATTTTTAAAACATCATCATTAATAATAGTAATTTCATCTATAAATTTATCTTTTAATAATAGGGCTAGCTCATCATCTTTTTCAATCACATAAATTTTTTTTGGTTTTTTTTTTAAAATGAATGTAGTTAAATTTCCACTACCAGGGCCTATCTCTAAAACTTCCTTATTTGCAATTTCAACTACATCAACAATCTGTTCTAGAACGCTGCGATCTATTAAAAAGTTTTGACCTAAACTTTTTTTGGGTTTAATAAACATTTATTTATCTAAAAATTTTATTGCTTCTATTAAGCTTTTAGGATCTGAAAGATTCTTGCCTAGCATTGAAGAGTTTGGACCATGATCTGGTGAAATACGAATAAATGGTAAGCCTAGAGTTATGTTAATTGCATCAAAGCCAAATAAGGCCTTCATAGGAGTTAGAACTTGATCATGATACATTCCAATAATTACATCGAATTTTTTTAAATGCTTTTGCATAAAAATAGTATCTGCAGGAAAAGGACCCTCAACTTTAAAATTTTTGGACTTTAATTTCTTTATAGCAGGTGTGATTATTACGTTTTCTTCACAGTCCTTGAAATTACTCTCACAATGAGGATTTAGACCTGTTATTGCAATTCTTGGTTTTTTTTTAAAATTTTTTTTATAAAAATCTGTAATTAATTTAACATGAATATATATTTTTTGTTTTGAAATATGCTTATGCACATCTTTTAAAGCAAGATGTGTAGTTATAGGACTAACTGATAATTTTTTATTAAAAATAAGCATAGCAACCTCATTTTTTTTTTTACTTTTCTTTGCTAAGTATTCCGTGATACCCAAACTTTTTCCTTCTAAGAAATGTTTTTTTGAGATGGGACCATTTATAAACTTAGAAAATTTATTTTTCTTAAGTATTTCTAAGGCAACTTTAAAAGAGTTGTTTATATAATTATTTGATTTTTTAGAAATTTTTTCAAATGTATTTTTGAAACTGTAATTTATATTAATGATATTTATTTTTTTATTACTTAGTTTATCAAAATTTATATTATCTAAATTTATTTGATTTATTTTAAAATTAAAGCCCAAGTGTTCCATTTGTTTAATTAACAGCTTCTTACATACAATAATTATTAATGGACTTTTGTAATAATTTTTTTTAATACTTTTGAAAAATATTTCTAAAAAAACACTATTGGGTTCACCAGCAACAATTAATATAGGTTTATAGCTCATCTATATTATTATTAATCTTAATTTTATTATAAAATATTTTTGAATATTGATCTAGCTGTCTACCAGTTTCAAATTCAATCATTTTTTTTAATTCTTTATTTTCATCAATTAGCTTTTTTTCATATTTTATTTCTTCTATTTTTAATATCAAAAAAGCACCACCTGTCAGAATAGGTGCAGAATATTGCCCAGCTTTTAAAGATTTTAATTCTTGTATAATTTTTTTTGAAAGTTTTTCTTCTGCAAGCCAGCCAATTTTGCCACCAAACTTTGAGCTATCAGATATGCTATATATATTCGCAGTATTCTTAAATCCAATTTCAACTATACTTTCCTTAATATTATCTAATTTTTTTTTTAAGGTTATGTCATTTTCTTTTTCGAATACTATTTCTGATAAAGAATATATCTTATTCTCTTTTTTGTTAATTATTTTTTTTAATTGCTTTTTAAGTTTTTCTTCATCTACGTTAACTTGATTTATATATTTTTGATATATTAATTGATTCCACAAAATCTCAATTCTAATTTTTTCTTTAATGTAATTAATGCTTAAGTTATTATCATTTATATATATTTCAAATTCACTTAGATTTTTTATTCCAAGTGTTTGATAAAAATTCAGTAAGTATAAATCAATATCAATACCAGCATCTATAGTTGCCGATTCTATATCAAAATATTTCTTTAATTCTATTTTTTTAATTTTTTCTTTTAAGGCAGATTCTTTTGATACTTCTAGTACTTGCCTCTTATTTAAATCTTTTAATTGTGTATTAAGGGTGCTGAGGTATTGATACTCTTTTTCTATATCAATATTTGTTATTATTTCATTGTCAATTTTATAAACAATATAAGCACTTTCTTTAGACAGCACACTAAAGCACAACATAAATGAAATTATGCAACTAAAAATGTATTTTTTTATATTCATCAGTATTTAAGATTTGGACTCTTTGCGCCTCCAAAAGGAATTATGGTTAATTTAAAAAAAATTGATTCATCAGGTTTTAGATCTCTATCAGTATAATAATCTCTATTATACTCAATACCTGCTGTTAAACAATCGTTTCTATATTCATATATTAGATTGTGAAATTCAGTAGCTTTAGTTTTTTTGTTCTCTCTCGTTTCAAATATTAAACTTTTTGTTTCACTAAGATTGTAGGATGTTTTATTTGAAAGGTAACTTTGTTTTTCTAGAGTATTATTTTCATTGAAATATTCAAAAGTGGTTATAAAATTATTAATCTTAAACTCATTTTTTAATAACTCATAGTTTGTATCTTTTAAATTTTCATCCTGAGAAAATTCATAACTTATCTTGAAAAATTCATTAGGGTCAAATTCTATGTTACCTACTATGTCTGAAGTTTTTTTACCTAAAGTACTATTTAATGACATGTTTTTATCCTCTTTTAATCGAAATACATTGGCAATCTTTGCGTTAATTATCTCTTTATTATTAAGATCTATCTTTGTAAATTCAGTTCCAAAGCTAAATGAGCCTCCTCCCTCAACTGAGTCATTCGAACCAATTCTGTTAAAACTGAATATATTATTTACGTCAATTCTTCTATTTTCACCCCTCATATTCTTTGAATTATTTGGACTGTATCTAATAGACATGATTGGTTTAAGTACATTTTTATAATTATCTGTTCTTTTCTCTAATGGATAAGATGAATTATATTCAACTAGTGTTGCAATTTTGGTATCTAAGCTTTCCTTATATTTTGTTGAATTTGTACTGTCAGTATTAATATTTTTAATTAAAATATTAAAATTATTTTTAAACCCATTACTAGTAAAGCTGGGAAATGAACTATATAAAAAATCATTAATAACAACTTTTTCAAAAATATTGGTATTATAATTTTTTATATAGCCATTTGATGATAAATTGAAAGCACCAGGCATTTTTAGATCTGTACCTAATTCTTTTTGCAAACTATAACTGGGATAAACAAATTCATATTTATCACTATTTCTTACCTCACCTAGATTTTCATAAGCAATAAAGTCAACATCAATAGATAAGTCTTCTCTGGTGGTATTAAAATTGATAAGAGAGGTTAATGTGCTGTTACTTTTAATCAAGGGTGAGTTTAATTTATATTTTTTTAAATAAGTATTTTTAGAAACATGCTGTAATTGAACAGACAATTGAGTGTCATCAAAATTATTATAATCAAGCTCTCCAGAACTATTTAAAAAAAAATGATTTTTAGTTGAGTAGTCTTTTTCGTTTAGAATACTAAGATCGACTGTATGTCTTGATTTAGCATTAACAGCTCGATATTCAGTTTGAGTTAGTAATTTATTGTGAGTATAAAACCTTGGTCTAATTGTTAAATCCTGGTTATTAGAAATTACATGATAGTAGGGTAGAGAAAAAGCTGTACCGGCTGAATTAGAACTCACAAATGAAGGCATTAAAAAACCAGATTGTCTTGTTACTGTCGGGTCTGGGTGAAAAAATTTTGGAAAATAAAAAACAGGCTTGTCATAAATTTTTAGCCAAGCTTTTTCATAATTTATAGTTTGTTTTTTTTTATCGTGCCTTATTTCTTTTGCTGAAAATTGCCATGGTGGACAGTCATCATTTTTTTTACAAATTGTAAATATGCCCCTTTTAATGGTAGTTTTATTTTTATTAGCACTAATAGTTTTACCTCTTAACCTTGGTTCATTATTTTTATTAAAATTCTTATTGTTGAAGTCAATAGATATATCCTTACCTATTAATTTACTTGATGATAAATTCAAAAATCCTTTCTCAATAAATAGAATGTCATTTTCAACACTTATTATTTTTGCATTAAAAATCTTCATTAAACCATCATTCAGGGAGTAGTCAAATTTATCAGTGGTAATATTATTACCAATCTTATCTACAAATGCAGATTTAGTATTGGACTTAATCAATTCTTTTTCTCTTTGATAAATAATACCTTCAGATTTTATTATAATATTTTTTGTTAAATCGTTAACTTCAACATCTCCTATAGCTCTAATCAATGAAAGTTTTTTATTATATATAAATTTATTTGCTTTTATTTTTATATTATTTTTTAATAATATTGCGTATCCATTAGTAGAATTAAGTATTGAGGAAATTTTATTATATTTAAAACTTTGAGCTTCTATCTTTATATCATCATCAATAGAAGTTATAGAGCCAACTCCTGAACTAATTTCATTGCCATTATTTGTAATATTTAATTCTGAGGCATTGAAAATAATATCATTTGCAAAAATCTTGCTCTGAAAAGTCAGAAAGTAGTAAAAAAATATAATTATAAAAATTTTTGAATTATTTTTCATTTAAATTAACTAGCCCAATTAATGAAACAAGTGACAATAAGACAAAAGGTAAATATATAGAAACAATAATTGGCATTTTGCCATTTTCTCCAAATAAATTAAATAAATAATAAAAGTAATAAATTATTACGGATAAAAGTATACCCATTATCAGATGAAATATCATGGAACGATTTCGCTTATTGTTAAACATTATTATAGAAGCCAAAATAGTCATTATGGATGCGTATAGAGGAAATGAATAAAGCTTATGCAAATGCGAGTCCACTTCAGTTGTAGTATAGCCAAGGGATTGATAGTCTTTTTTTAACTTTAATAATTGAGTTAACGTTAATGAGGATAAGTTGTTAAATAAGCTATTAATTTTATCTTTATCAAAATGTGTTTTTATCAGTAATACTTCCTCTAATTGTTGTGTTTTATTATCTTTAAAAATTATAGGACTCAATACAACCCACTCCTGATTTGATATATCAGCTTTTTCAGATTCAATTACTCTTATTAGATTAAAATCATTATCGAATTCATGGATTGAGACATTAAATAAGAAATTATTTTCGATTAAGCCAGAATTTATAATAAGTATTTTATTGTTAATTTCATCTTTAATCCATAGACCACTTTCTTTAACAACAGCTAGATACTTGTTATCTGATGAGTAAGAGTTTTTTATTTCTAGGTATGAAAATTTTAATTTGGCAGAGATATTATAATATATAGATACTAAAATAAATCCTAAGGTGATTGAAGTTAAAAATAGAGTCAGAGCAATTCTGAGATTGCTTAACCCATTTATTTTTAAAATTTCTAATTCATTTTTATTAATTATATCTAAAAAAAAAAATTGAGTAGTGATTAAGAAAATAAAAGGAAAAATTTCAAAAAGAGTTGCTGGAACGTTCAGAGTTCCAATAAAAATAGGAAATAACAATCCTAAGTTCAAATCTTTAAAAAAGGACACTTCTTCAAATAAATTAAGTATAAAAACCAAGGAAATAAAAATAAGAAAAATATTTAAAAATTTTTTTAAGAATAATTTGATTATATATAACTCATAGGTTTTAATCATATATAATCCCTTTTTAATTTTTTAATGAGAAAAATAGATATAGATGCAAATGATAATAGAGGAAAAAATATAAAAAAATATGTTCCTTGAGAACTTTGTGAAATATATCTCAGAGATATTTCTGAAACGGTTATAACAAGAATAGCAAAAATAAATATTATAACCTTGTAAAAGGTATGTTGTTTATTTTCCTTAGAACTAAAAATAATTAAACAAGCTAACAATGCTAGTAAGGGAAGATACAGAGGTTTATAAAATCTTTTAAAAATTTCTTCCTTAATATTTTTACTCGAATTCTCATTACAAGTGAGAATATCACTTTTTAACTGTTCTGAAATACCTTTTAAATTATAACGTAGGCACTTTATTAAAAGATAATTATCTAATTCTTGAATCTTTGGATATGATGTTGTTTTTGAACCGTATTGCATTAAATCAAATTCTATTTTCTTAAATGAAAAGTCGTTAATTTTTCTAGAATCTTTCTTAATTACCTTTCCATCGAACAGTTCTAAATATCTTCTATTATTATTTAATTTTAACTTACCATTTTTGGCATAAACAACTTGAGTTTCTTGTCCGTAGATAGACTGATTACTATTGCTAAACGATTCTTTTACAAAAATATTACTATAATTTCCAGATGGTCCTTCGGATATAATAAAAATAGTTAGATTTTTAACTGTATCAATAAACTTCCCTCTCTGAAGTAGTGAGGGAAAGAAGTCTATATTCGAACTTCTAATGTATGATCGCGCCTTATCTTGACTTTTTGGAGCAATAAAAGCACCAAAAATAATTTGAAGAATTGCAAAGAATAGAGAGAAAAGTACAATTATTTTTATAAAATGTAATTTGCTTATTCCAATAGTCCAAAATATTAGTAGTTCATTTCTAAGTTCATATTGATTGATTTGATAAAATAAGGATATAAAAAATACAAGAGGTAAAACTCGATTAATAATTTTTGGAAAACTATGTATTGAGTATAAAAAATAGACATATAAGCTATGACCATCTTCGGTCACGAAATCCAAAAAGCCAACAGCTTGAATTATCCACACAATTGCACTTATTGATAAACAAATTATGATAAAAAATTTTAGAGTATCTTTTAAGAAATTGGCAAATAATAATTTTTTCATTGAATTTTATAAATTTATTCTTATATATCATCGAACACGCATGGAGTGTATTTAAAATTTATGACTATTCAAATTAATTATAAAAATAACGGCTTAAAAAAAGTTTTGGTTAACCACGTGTTATTTGTTGATGAAAATTTCAATATTAATGGTTTAAAAAAACACATATCTAACAAAGAATTTTCTTACATAAGCGATCTATTAAAAACCAGTGATTTAAAAAAATCATTATTGGTTTTTGAAGTAAATTCGAAAAAAAAAATAATTCTAATATCTATTAAAAAAAATCTAAAAACCTCTGATGTAGAAAATTTAGGAGCCAAGTTTCATGACTATGTAAATTATGATAAGAAAAATGATTATTTAGTTAAGTCTGATACTGTAAATAGTAAAATTAAAAATTTTGTGGGATATTTTTTACATGGACTGAAATTAAAATCTTATGAATTTAATATTTATAAATCAAAAAAAAATAAAAAAATAGTTTCAATAAATGTTGTAGGAAACAAAAATAAAATATCTACTCAAGATCATTTAAGATTTAAAGCCATAGAAGAAGGAAGTTTTTTTGCAAGAGATCTTGTTTCGGAACCAGGAAATATTCTACATCCAGATGAATATGCAAAAAGAATAAGTTCACTTAAAAAAATTGGATTAAAAATAAACATATATGATGAAAAAAAATTAAAAAAACTTGGAATGAATGCTTTACTTGGTGTAGGACAAGGAAGTATTCGAGGATCATATCTTGTAACAATGGAATGGAATGGAGCAAAAAATAATTCTAATCCTTTAGCTTTTGTTGGAAAAGGAGTTTGTTTTGACACTGGTGGTTACTCATTAAAACCTGCAAAATTTATGGAAGACATGACTTATGATATGGCAGGCTCAGCTACAGTAGTCGGTTTAATGAAAAATTTAGCCATAAGAAAAGCAAAAATTAATGCGGTTGGCGTTGTAGGTCTTGTAGAGAATATGGTGAGTGGAAACGCTCAAAGACCTGGTGATATAGTAAAATCTTATAGCGGCAAAACAATAGAAATATTAAATACAGATGCTGAAGGTAGATTAGTTTTAGCTGATGCTTTAACATTCACAGAAAAAAAATTTAAGCCTAAATTTATGGTTGATTTAGCAACTTTAACTGGTGCTATTATAGTTTCATTGGGCTCTGAATATGCAGGTCTATTTTCAAACGATGATAAGTTGGCAAATCAATTATTAGAAGCAGGTGATAAAGTGGAAGAAAAATTATGGAGAATGCCTCTGCATAAAAATTTTGACAAACTTATAGATTCAAAAAATGCAGATATGCAAAATATTAATTATGTTGGTGGTGCAGGATCAACAACTGCAGCACAGTTTTTACAAAGATTTATTTTGAATAAAACACCTTGGGCTCACTTAGATATAGCTGGTATGGCATTTTCAAAATATGGTGGAGCTTTAAACTCAGGTGGCGCAACTAGTTATGGAGTAAGATTATTAAATCAACTAATAGAGGAACATTATGAGTAATACAGAACAAACGTTATCAATCATTAAACCAGATGCTGTTGAAAGAAATTTAGACAATGAAATAAAAGATATGTTTAAAAATAAAGGGTTTAGAATTATTAAAGATAAAAAAATTCAGATAGCAAAATCTGAAGCAGAACAATTTTATAAAGTTCATGAAACAAAGCCTTTTTATGACGATTTATGCACATACTTATCATCAGGGCCAATAGTTGTAATGGTACTTGAAAAAGAAAATGCAGTATTGGATAATAGAGAATTAATGGGAGCGACCAAACCAGAGGAAGCTGCAGAAGGAACAATAAGAAAAAAATATGGTATTTCTATTGATAAAAACTCAGTACATGGCTCTGATAGTGTTGAAAATGCTACGATAGAAATTAATTTTTTTTTTAAAAATTAATTAAAAATTTTAATAATAGCAGCTGGATATAGTTTATGCTCTCGTCTTAAAACTTTTTTTGCTAAAGAGGAAATACTGTCATTTACTGATATTTTAACTTTTTTTTGTAATATTATTTTTCCAGAATCTAGCTTAGTCGTAACATAATGAACAGTACATCCAGCAAATCTATCTTTATTTTTTATAGCTTTGCTATGGGTGTTAAGACCCTTATATTTTGGAAGTAGCGAGGGGTGAATATTAATTATTTTTCCATCAAATTTTTTTATAAAACCTTGAGATAAAATTTTCATAAAACCTGCCAAGCAAATGAATTTAATTTTTTCTTTTTTTAATAATATTGATAATTTTTTTTCACTAATATTGGAGTTTTTAAAGCTAAATATTCTTTTTTTAATATTAAATTGATCGGCATACATCAACCCTTTGGCATAACTAGTATTTGAAATTATCAAATCTATTGAAATAGGAGATTTTTTTATTTTAGAAAAACTTATTATGTTTTTTAAATTACTTCCAGTTCCTGAAATAAAAACTGCTGTTTTAATTTTTTTAAGACCAGTCAATTTTTCCATTAAGTTTAACTTTATTATTTCCAGAAGTTATTTTCCCAATAACATATGGTTTATACTCATGAGTAAAAAACTTAGCAATTTTATCTAAATTTTTAGGGTTAATGATTAGACAAAATCCAACACCACAATTAAATGTTTTTAACATTTCATCATCTTCTATATTATTCTGTTTTAACCACTTAAAAATTCTTTTAGTTTTAACTTTAGTCAAATCGATATTTGCAACTAATCCATCTGGAATCACTCTTTTAATATTATCTGCTATTCCACCACCCGTGATATTGGCACACCCGTTTATAAGCCTGTTATCAATTAAATTTAAAACTTCCTTAACATAGATTTTTGTAGGTTTTAGTAGTTCTTTTTTTAAAAATTTATTATTTGTTAAATTAATTTTTCTTTTTTTCAAAACATATCTTACTAAAGAATAGCCATTAGAGTGTATGCCACTTGAGGGTACGGATAATACCAAATCATTTTTCTTAATATTTTTTTTATCTAAAATTTTTTTTTCATCCACTAAACCCACAGCAAAACCAGCTATATCAAACTTGTCCTTTTCGTAGGTTCCTGGCATTTCTGCAGTTTCACCACCAACCAATTCACAATTAGAAATTTTACAGCCTTTTACTATCCCTTTAAGAATAGATTTTAATTTTAATAAATTAATTTTATTTATTGAAATATAATCTAAAAATAATAGTGGTTTTGCACCCTGTACAATTAAATCGTTAACACTCATAGCAACCAAATCAATGCCAATTGTGTCATATTTATTGAGGGTATTTGCTATTTCAATTTTTGTGCCAACTCCATCTGTGCAAGCCACAATTTTTGGTCTTTTTAAATTTTTAGGGATGTTAGAAATTGAACCAAAACCACCAATATTATTAAACTTTTTTTTGCCTTTATTGTTTGATGAAATTGATGATATAAATTTAACAAAGTTATCTGCAGCATTTATGTTTACACCACTTTTTTTATAGGTAAATTTTTTTGGTTTCATTATTATAAAATATGCGAATTATTAATAAATTTTTAAAATTACAAAAACTATATATATTCTTTATTTCATTCGTTCTATTTATAATAATATTTTTCACAACTTATTTACATGCAAACAATTTTAAAGTGTCTGACATTGAAATTTCATCTCCATTTGAGCTTAATTTTAAGAAAAACAGTATAATAGACAAGGGATTTCAAACATCATTTTTAAACTTACTTTCTATGATTACAACCTCTGGTGATATGAATAAAATTCGAGATATCTCAATAAAAGAACTTAAAAGCATGATTGATTCTTTTACAATTAGTGATGAACAATTTGTTAACAACAAATATTTTTCAAAACTTGAAACTACATTTAATAAAAAAAAAATTCTAACTTTCTTAGAAAGAAAAAATATATTTCCATCAATGCCAATAAGAAATAAAGTTTTATTAATACCAATATTAGTAGACGCAGAAACAAATAGTATTTATTTATTTAACAATAATGTTTTTTATGAAAAATGGAACGATAAAAAGAAAAGTCATCAATTATTAGACTACCTTTTACCAAGTGAGGATCTTGAAGATTTAAACAAAATTCAAGAAATGTCCAACTCTATAGAAACGTATGATTTTACAAACCTAATAGCAAAATATGATTTAAAAGATTATATAATTTCAATCATATATAAGAGTGGTAATGAAATTAAAATACTTTCAAAAATTAATTTAGATAATTCACTAAAAATAAATAATCAAAAATACTCTAAAATTAACTTAGATAATGAAGAAGATATTAATAAGATTCTAGCAAATTTAAAAAATGTTTATGAAGACAGATGGAAAAAAAATAATGAAATTAATACTTCCATCAAGTTACCCATAACTATATCAATTGATTCTAGAGATTATAAAAAAATCCTAAAATTAGAAGAGGCTCTTAAGGATATTGATTTGATAGCAGATTTTTATGTTTTAAAATTTGATAATAAAGATACACAATATAAAATAATTTATAACGGTTCTCCTAAAACTTTTCTCAACAATATGGCTAATAAAAATTTTTATTTAATATTGAAGAATAATGTTTGGGCAATTAAATGAAAAGTTTAAACCAGTTATTACTAGATTTTGATTATGAACAAAATTTTAGAGATGACGATTTTTATGTTGGAAAAAGCAACTTTTATATTTTTGAGCTAATAAATAAGTGGCCTAAATGGGAAAAAAATTTTTTAAATATTAGTGGAGAAAAATTTTCAGGCAAAACTCATTTAGCAAATATTTTTCTAAAAAAATTTAATGGAATTCGAATTGAATCAAATTTACTTAATGAAGAAAGCCTAAAAGTAATTAAACCTTATCAAAACGTAGTGTTAGAAAATTTATCTATCGATATTGATGAGAAACTAATTTACACACTTTTCAATACAATAGATCAAGATAATAAATTTTTAATAATCACCTCTACTAAGCCAATAACTGAAATTAATTTTAAACTTATAGACCTTAGATCAAGAACCAAAAACTGTCTTTTAGCTAAAATTGAGAACCCAGATGATGAATTAATGTTTGCATTAATACTTAAAAATTTATCTGATAGACAAATTACTTTAGATAAAAAATTGATTGATTTTATCATTAAAAGAGTTGAGAGATCGTATGGCAAAATATTTGAATTCATATATAAAATTGACAAGATTAGTTTAAAAAAAAAAAAATCAATCGACTTTAAAATTATTAATGAGGCATTAGAGAAATAAGTGAACAAGTATAGAACACATAACTGTAGCGAATTAAATAAAGATAATAATGGACAAGAAATTGTACTATCTGGATGGATTAATAAAAAAAGAGATCATGGAAATCTTTTATTTATTGATTTGAGAGACAATTATGGAATGACTCAATGCATTATTGATAAAAGCAACGAGAGTTTTAAATTATTAGAAAAAATTCAGCTAGAAAGTGTCATCAAGATAAATGGAAAAGTTGTTAAGAGAAGTATTGAAACTATTAATTCTGAACTTAAAACAGGTGAGATAGAAGTTAACATAGATAAATTTGAAGTACTCGGCACATGTAAAGAACTTCCGATGCCTGTATTTAGTGACCAAGAGTATGCAGAAGAGATAAGACTTAAATATAGATTTTTAGATTTAAGAAGAAAAAAAATTCATGATAACATTATATTAAGATCAAAAGTTATTTCATTTATTAGAAATGAAATGTTTAAATTAAACTTTTTAGAGTTTCAAACTCCAATTTTAACATCTTCAAGTCCAGAAGGGGCTAGAGATTTTTTGGTACCAAGTAGATTGAATCCTGGAAAATTTTATGCATTACCACAGGCACCTCAGCAATTTAAACAATTAATAATGGTATCTGGATTTGATAAATATTTCCAAATTGCTCCATGTTTTAGAGATGAAGATGCAAGGGCAGATAGAAGTCCCGGCGAATTCTATCAGCTTGATTTAGAAATGTCATTTGTTGAGCAAGAAGATATTTTTCAAGTTGTTGAAAAATTGATAGTAAATGTTTTCAAAAAATTTTCTTCAAAAAAATTAATTTATGAAAAATTCCCAAGAATACCTTATGAAGAATCTATGCTTAAGTATGGATCGGATAAACCTGACTTAAGAAACCCATTAATAATTACTGATTTGTCAGATATATTTACACGAGATGATGTTACTTTTGAAATATTTAAAAAACTTGTTAAATCTGGCTCTAAAGTAAGATGCATAGTAACCAAGAAAACAAAAGAAAAACCTAGAAGCTTTTTTGATAATATTGATAAATGGGCTAAAGAACAGGGTGCGTCCGGGCTTGCTTATTTTACAATAGAAAAAAATGAAAATATATCAGCCAAGGGACCTGTGGGCAAATTTTTCTCTAAAGAGGCGCTAGAAGAAATTATGAAAATTACTCAGGCTGAAGTTGGTGACAGTATATTCTTTGCTTGTGGAAAGATAAGTGATGTTGAAAAAATAACTGCTCAAGCTAGGGATAAAATTGCAAAAGATTTAGATCTAATTGATGAAAATATTTTTGCATTTTGCTGGATTGTTGATTATCCAATGTTTGAGAAAAATGAAGTTACTAATAAAATTGAGTTTAGTCACAACCCATTTTCAATGCCTCAAGGTAATATAAAAAATATTGACTTTGATAATCCTCTTAATATTAAAGCTTACCAATATGATATTGTCTGCAATGGAATAGAGTTATCTTCAGGAGCAATTAGAAATCACATACCTGAGCTAATGTATAAATTATTCTCAATTGCTGGTTATCAAAAAGAACAAGTAGATGAAAAATTTAGTGGAATGATTAATGCTCTAAGTTATGGAGCACCACCTCATGGCGGTATAGCCCCAGGCATAGATAGAATTGTAATGCTTTTAGCTAATGAGAAGAATATTAGAGAGGTTACAATGTTTCCAATGAATCAAAATGCTCAAGATTTAATGATGAATGCTCCATCCAACGTTAGTGAAGAGCAACTTAAAGAACTTGGAATAGCTTTAAAGCATAAAAAATAATATTATTTTTTACCTTTTAAGTTTATTTTTATATCAGATAAATCAACAAGATTCTTTTTGTAATTATTTCTTACAAAACCTTTGCTAGTAATATCTCTTACAATTTTAAGTAATTGATTTTGATCCTCAGTATTTTCTTCTTCAGGTGAAGATCTGTCTGATCCACCAATAGCTGGTGTGTGTGCTAAATCTTCTCTATTTTGGTAAGAGATAGCTAACTCTCTAAAGATATAATCTAATATTGATGAAGCGCTCATTATTCGGTCATTACCATGCACTTTTCCAGATGGTTCAAATTTAGTATCTACATAAGCACTAATAAACTCATCCAAAGGAACACCGTATTGAAGACCAAGAGATATTGCTATAGCAAAATTATTCATTAAAGCCTTTACCAATTCTCCTTCTTTACTGGTATCGATAAATATTTCTCCTATTTTTCCATCTTCATACTCGCCCGTATGTAAATAAACCTTATGATCACCAATAGTAGCTTTTTGAATGTAGCCTTTTCTTCTATCGGGCATACTAAATCTTTTGCCTACACCTTCATTAATTTTTTTAACAAATGAAGTATTACTTTCTTTTGAAATTACCTTGGGTTGGCTTTGTTCTGATATTATATCTAATTTTTTAGCTTCTGTTGCCTTATTATTTGGGTCTAAGCTTTTTGTTTTTCTGGTATCAAGCTTAACATCTAAAACTTCAAATTTTCCATCGTCTCGCTTCTCAAGATTTGCTAATTCTGCTTCATTAACTTCATCTAGGTAATGATTAACTTTAAAGCTACAAGTGTAATAAGTTTCTACTAAATATTTTGCCATTTTCCCTTTAATTAATTTTTATTTTGAATCTTAAGATAATTAATTTATATACAAATCCTTACTTTAGTCTAATTTAAATTATACAATTTTAGATTGAAGATTGAGTAAAATTATATGTTGACACTTTTTAAAAAAATTTTCATTTGGTGGAATCAAGAGACTCTTGGAACAAAGTTAAAAACAATTTTTTCTGGAAAGTTTGTTGGAAGCGATTCGGTTGGTAATAAATACTATCAGAATAAAGCTGGTAAAAGATGGGTGATCTATAGTGGTGAGGTTGATGCTTCAAAAATAACTAGCGAATGGTATTCGTGGATTCACTTTACCAATAATAGAATTGAAAACAATCACGATCTAGAAAAACACAACTGGCAAAAACCCCATCAGCCAAATCAAACAGGTACAGAAAACGCTTATCACCCAAATAGAAACAATGAACAGATTAAAAAAAAATATACAAATTGGAAAAGTTAATTTTATATTAATTTTATTTTATTTTTTTTTAGCAAGTCTCTTATCTCCTGTTATTGCTCTAGAAAATTCTAACGAGCAGTTTATTGATATAAGGATTTTAGATAAAGTTAGTTCAAAAACTAATCTCGTTACATTAAGAATAGGTGTGGAAAAAAAATTTCAAAATTTACTGATTAAAAGTTTGAAATGTAAAAATTCAGAATTTGATGACAATCCAGAAATAACAGCTTATATTCAAGTCAAAGATTTAACAAACAAAGATAATAACGAGGTTTTTGTATTTAATGGGTGGACTTTTTCATCTAGTCCAGCGGTCAACCCATTTGATCATCCAGTTTATGATATTTGGCTTACTAGGTGTTATTAAATAACTTTTTCATTATCTAACCAACTTACATTAAAATCAGATTCAATAAATTTTTTGTGGTTAAGTAAAATTTTATGAAGAGGTATTGTTGTTGTAATACCTTCAATAACAAACTCATCTAGGGATCGATTCATTCTTTGAATAGCTTCAGTTCTGTTTCTTCCATGTGTAATTACTTTACAAACCATGCTGTCATAATATGGAGTAACTTTGTATCCTTGAAAAATTGCTCCATCCACTCTTGTTCTAAAACCTGATGGCTGATGACACATACCTATAGTTCCTGGAGAGGGTTGAAAATTTTTACTAGCGTCTTCTGCGTTAATTCTACATTCAATAGCATGACCTCTTGGATTAATATCACTTTGTTTAAGTGCTGTTTCACCAGTACAAGCAATCCAAATTTGTTCTTTAATTATATCAATACCAGTAACCATTTCTGTAACTGGATGCTCAACTTGAACCCGAGTATTCATTTCTAGAAAATAAAATTTTCCACCCTCATAAATAAATTCAACTGTTCCAGCGCCCTCATAACCAATTTTACTAACCATATTTACAGTTTTTTCAAAAAGGTCTTTTCTGATTTCATCTGTTAAAACTGGACTAGGCGTTTCTTCTATTAATTTTTGGTGCCTCCTTTGCACAGAGCAGTCTCTTTCGTGCAAATGAACAGTTCTATTTTTGCCAGATAAGACTTGAACTTCAATATGTCTAGGGTTTTGAAAAAATTTCTCAATATATATCTCATCGTTACCAAAATACTTTTGAGCTTCAGATTTTGCTGTTGAGAATAATGTTTCAAATTCCTCTTCTTTACGAACAATTTTCATTCCTTTACCACCGCCACCAGCCGATGCTTTAATCAAAACTGGAAAACCTATTTTTTTACAAAGTTCTTTGGCTGCTTTTATGTCTGTTATGCCACCCTCAGAACCTTCAATAACAGGTAGACCATACTCTTTAGCAATTTTCTTTGCTTGAATTTTATCTCCCATCATTTCTATAAGTTTTGAAGAAGCACCAATAAATTTAATATTATTTTCTTCTAATACTCTAGCAAAATTTGCATTTTCAGATAAAAAACCATACCCAGGGTGAACTGCTTCTGCTTTTGTAAGTTCTATTGCAGACATTAATGCAGGGACATTTAAATAACTATTTGCAGGTTGATGAGAGCCAATGCAAACACTTTCATCAGCAAGCCTAACATGCATACTATCTCTATCCACATCAGAGTGAACGGCAACTGTTGCAATTCCCCATTCTTTGCAAGCCCGTATAACTCTGACTGCAATTTCCCCACGGTTTGCAATTAGAATCTTCTTAAACATTATTCAACAATGATAATAGTTTGGCCATACTCAACTGGTTGACCGTCTTCTACACAAATTTCTTTTATAACTCCATCCACAGTAGAAGGTATGTGATTCATAGTTTTCATAGCTTCAACTATCATAACTGTTTCACCTTTTTTAATTTTTTTACCAACCTCAGAAAACTTCTTAGCTCCAGGTTCTGCTGCAAGATAAGCCGTACCAATAATAGGAGACTTAACTTCAGTCCCAGATATAACATTAGACTTAGTGGCAGAGATTGAGGTTGAGGCGGCAACACTTACAACTTGATTTGAGCTTGTTGAGTTTGATTTTGATACTTTGATTTTAGTGTCTTTATCTGTGTATTCAATTTCAGTTAAATTGAACTCATTTAAGTAGTCAGTTAATTCTTTAATAATTTTTTTATCTATTTTCATTTCTGTAGCATGTTTTGCATTGCAATTATGGCTAAAATATAACCATTATCACCTAAACCAAAAATTCCACCAGTAGCAATATCACTGATTAAAGATTTATGTCTAAACTCCTCTCTTTTGTATATATTTGATATGTGAAGTTCAATAATTGGCTTTTTATAAACATCTAAAGCATCCCTAATAGCAACAGATGTATGAGTAAAGCCAGCAGCATTAATGATTATGCCATCAAACTTACTCTTAGCTTCTTGTATGATTGTAACTATTTCACCTTCTATATTTGACTGAGAAAATTCTAAATTAATACTTAAATCTTTAGCTTTACTTAAGCAATTTTCTTTTAATTTATCAAAAGTTATTGACCCATATTGTGATTGTTCTCTTTCACCTAATAGATTAAGATTAGGACCATTAATAATTATAATATTATTACTCATCTGTTTCTTATACATTATGAAAAAAATAAAAAAAATAAAAATT
>Ga0114997_10000885_pt1 | contig 24959 bp, 13 predicted proteins | sample ArcticOcean_MG_C_2_FD_87045 | JGI IMG/M metagenome (GOLD analysis project Ga0114997, IMG submission 87045) | Marine microbial communities from western Arctic Ocean - ArcticOcean_MG_CB4_136 | ecosystem: Environmental > Aquatic > Marine > Oceanic | place: Arctic Ocean: Canada Basin | collected... | reverse complement strand
TAAAATCAGATCCGAAAGTTTAAGAAATCACCAATCTAAATTGATTGTAAAATTAGTGGCCTTAGTCTTTTTTAGAGTAATAGATCTTCAACAATTGCTATTCCTAAAGCTAAATTAATTTGAGCGAATTTAAAAATGTTAAATTTTATTAAAAAAATAAAAGCGAATGTTTTATAAATATATAAAATAACTATAGAATTAAGTATATTTAAATTAAAACATTAGAGTACTCCAATAATAAATTTATAATTCTAGCCTGGCAAAGAATATCCGTTATTATATTTAGGAGAAATTAAATCATTTGCTTGATTATCATCTCCAAAGTTTTGATTCTCTTTATCCCAAAATATTTTTCTGCCAACTTTATATGAAATATTCCCCATATGAGCATTTATACATGCAATACTTCCGCTTTCAATACCACATGCAAGTGAATTTGAATCATTATTTCTTATAGCCTCTAAGAAATTAGTAGTATGAAAATCAAGACCAGAGCCTTTACTCTTTTGATAAGGAATCAAATCTAATTTAGGTTTTTTATCATTTTTATAATCTTTTTCAGAAATTACCTGCCAACCTCCTCGGTCTATTACTAATGTTCCATTATTTCCAATAAAAGCGATGCCTTCATCTTGACCATAGTTTCCTCCATCAATTCCAACTGCATTCTCCCATAACATAGTAAAATTATCATACTGAAAAAGAGTTTGAAGGGTATCGGGAGTCTCAGTATCCTGATTAGGATAACCAAATCTGCCTCCGCTAGCCACTATAGATTTAGGCTCCTTAACTTTCATCCCAAACAAAGCTATATCAATTTCATGTACACCCCAATCGGTCATTAATCCCCCAGCATAATCCCAATACCATCTAAAATTAAAATGAAATCTATTTTCATTAAATGGTCTCATTGGAGCAGGGCCTAACCAAGTTTTATAATCCACACCAGCTGGAGTAGGAGAATCTGGTTTTGCATCAAGCATACCATACCATCCCTGATAAGCCCATACTTTTACTAATCGTATTTGACCCAGCTTACCTGACCATAAATAATCAAGAGCTTCCCTATAATGAGGGGAACTTCTCTGCCATTGTCCAACTTGTATTATTTTATTATATTTTTTAGCAGCATCCAACATAATATTAGACTCTTTAATTGAATTTGCTATTGGTTTTTCACAATAAATATGTTTACCAGCTTGTAATGCATGTACCAAAATTAAACAATGCCAATGATCTGGAGTTCCAATAACTACAGCGTCAATATTATTGTCTTCTAAAAGCTTTCTGTAATCTTTATATATTGCTGGTTTTTTACCCGTTATTTTTTCTACATCATTAGATCTTTTCTCCAAAACGTTGTCATCAATGTCACATAAAGCAATACAGTCTGTTTGAGGGTTTTTTAAAATTGATCGCATATCACCCCAGCCCATTCCTTTACAGCCTATTAATCCAAATTTAATATTATCATTAGCTCCAATAATTTTATTAATTGAACCAATAGATTGAGAGGCAAATCCAGGGGAAATAATTCCTCCAGCTAATAAGCTTGTATTTTTTATAAATTTTCTTCTTGAATTCATTTATTATTTTATTTGATTAAAGTCTTCTAAGCCAAATGTTTCTAAAAGCAACTGGGTTACCGTGATCTTGTAAATAAAGTTTTTTCTTTAAACCGCCAGGCATATATTTGGAAACTATTTTTTCTCCTACATTAGGCATTCCAATATATTCTGTAGTTCCAAGAATATCTACATTGTTTTGAACTAATATTCCGTTATGGAAAACTGTAAATTTTCCTCTTTTTACGGTTATTCCAATTTCATTAAACTCAGGTTCAATAAAAATTATATCATAAGACTGCCACTCTCCAGGAGGCCTAGATGAATTAACTAAAGGGGCATGCTGTTTATATATTGACGCAGCTTGACCATTTGAATATGTTTGGTTTTGATAACTATCTAATATTTGCACCTCATATCGTCTTTGAAAAAGAATCCCACTATTTCCTCTACCCTGACCTTTTCCGTCCATCTCCTTAGGAGTTTTCCACTCAATGTGTAATTGAACTGATCCAAATTCTTCAACAGTTTCAATTCCTCCGTTTCTAGTAACAGTCATTGAATTATCATCATTAACAATCCAACTTGCTTCTTCTCCTCCCCGAGAATTTACCCATTTAGAAAGGTCTTTTCCGTTAAAAAGTACAATTGCGTCACTTGGAGCAGAGTTGTTAACTCCAGGTTTTACCACAACTGGTTCTGGATCCCATACCTCAGTATCTTCTGGCTTAGGATTTTCTTGAGCAATTATTATTGAAAACCCAATAAAAAATAATAAATATTTCATATAGTTTAAAGTTAGCATAACTAATGTATTAGAAAAAAATGAAAAAGCCAATTTTATTAAGAATTATTATAAACAGGTTACTGCTTTAAAATCATCAACTTAATGTGATTATTTGATTATATAACTTTGATCATTATTTGAAAAAATAAATATATCATCAAATTCAGTTTTAATAATTTTTCTAGTATTTAATTTATTAGGAATAGGTAAAGTTTCATATTTCTCAAAATCAATTCCATTAAAATCAATAAGTTTTCCACCTGAGCTTGAATCGCTATTTCCAAGTTCATTTACATAATTTAAATAATTGCCAACAAAATATAAAGTCTTTATATTGTTTTTAGTTGTTACAACAACATCTTGAATTGGACTCCATTGAGCCTCCTTTGGCAAAGGAATCGAAATAAAAGAGTCTTTAATATTTAAAAAAATCATGGATCTTAATTCGTTTATTTTTTTAATTTGAGTTAAAGAATCTCGAAAAATATTAAAAATATGTTCAAAGGATTTAATTTTAGAAAAAGAATTATAATCTGTAAATTTTTTCTTCAAAAATGGAAGTTGATCAACTAACTTATCTTTTGAAGCAAAAGGCACATAACCGTTTCCAAATGGATATAAAATAACTGGATCTACCTGTCCATTATCATCAAAATCATGAAGAAAAATTTCAATAGGCTTGTTTACTGTTGCCTTAAATTTAATATTTAATCCAGCATTTCCAAGTATTAAATCTTTCGTCCCATTATTGTCTATATCGTCAATTGTTATAGAATTCCACATCCCATATGTGTTTGAAAGACCTAAATCTGCTGTTTTATTTGAAAACGATTCCTTGCCGTTGTTAATTAAAACAGTAATAGGCATCCAGTCCCCAACTATCACTAGATCTAAAAAGTTGTCTTCATTTATATCCACCCACTCAGCGTCAGTTATCATTCCCATTCGGAATTTTTCTAAAATTCCGAATCCACCTTTTTTGTTATTTAATAAAATGAAACTAAAAGGTGAAAGACCATATGCTCCAGGTATTGATCTTGATCCTAAAAAAACATCTTCAAAACCATCATTATTAAAATCTCCAGCTGAAACTGCACCACCATTATATGCTGGTAATCTCACTGGATAGGAAGAAAAATTAGCCTTTCCATCGTTGAGATAAATTCTGTCTGCTAGCCTGGGATCTCCTTCCAAAAATTCAGAACCTCCACTTACCACATAAAGATCTAAATCTCCATCGTTATCAACGTCTAAAGCTTCAGCATCTACATCTTCATAAAGATTATCTATATTAAAAATTGAAATGTTTTTTATTTTAAATTTTCCATTACTGTTGGCCACATAAAGATTCCCTGGCTCATAAGAGGCTCCCCCCACATATAGGTCTTTTAAATTATCTCCATCAAAATCAGCATAAACAATTGCTGGACCTTCAGCTGAAAGTAGCTCAGGAATAAGTAATTCCCTTTCATAGTCATTAGTGTTATTTTCAATATGAAAATCAAATAACTGAATCTTTTTTAAATTATTCTTTTTATTTATTGTAGTGTTAAATGTTTTAAATTTATCGAATTCATGCTTTTTATTTATGTCAATATTTAAATGAGTTTGTTTTTTTTCATCAGGCCAAATTATCTGAACAGAATCAATTTGATTTGAATTTCCTATTCCAAAATTCAGATCATATGAAGATGAGGATTGAAATCCCGAAACTGGATTAAGCTGTTTGGTCCATTTTTTTTCTCCAGAAAACAAAGTTACTTTTGCGCCAATTGAAATGTACTTGTTTCCATTGTTTAGTAAAGATATTTTAATAAAATTATTTTGATTATTTTGATTAGACAAATTCTCTAATACTGAAGCCTTTTGATTAATGTTATTCACGACCAAATCCAAGTCCCCATCATTATCAAGATCGCCATATGCAGCTCCATTAGAATAGGAGCTTTCCATTCCTGATTCATAAGTTTTTTTTTCAAAATTAAGATTACCTTTATTTAGAAAAATAATATTAGGAATCTTAAGTGTGGGCATTTTGTCAATTAACTTTTTATTTAAACTTTTTTGTTTAGAGCCTTCAAAAGCTCTAAAGTCAAAATCACTTATGTAATTGATGTAATCTAAATCATTTGGTCTTTTATAAATGCCATTAGTTATAAAAATATCATTTTCACCATCATTATTTAAATCCTGTAAAAGAACAGACCAACTCCAATCTGTTGCATGAGTCTGATTGTAAATAGCTATTTCGGAGAATTTAGAATCGCCTCTGTTCAAATGAAAGTTATTTCTAGCATACTGATCTCCATAACCAAAGGATTTCTTTATTTTAGAAACTTGATCTGTATCTTCCCCTCCAGATTTTAAAAAAACATCACGATAGAATGGCATCATGTCTAAAGTAAAAATGTCAAGTAATTCATCATTATTCATATCAGCAATGTCTACGCCCATTGTAAATCTAGAATTATGACTCAGATACTCTTTACTTTTCTCTATAAATGATTTGTTTTTTTGATTGATGTATATGTAATCATTTTCATGAAAATCATTCCCTATATACAAATCTGTCCATCCATCATTATTGATGTCAGCAGTCGTAATGGCTAAACCATAACCTAAAGGACTACTAAAAATACCTGAAGCTTTTGAAACATCTATAAATTTACCTTCTTTTTCGTTTATTTTATTTTCATAAAATCGGTCACCACTTAAAGAATCATCTACCTTCCTTTTACTTACATCAGTATAGTTTCTTGGGGTATGAATATTATGATTAAGTAAATACATGTCTAAATCTCCATCATTGTCGTAATCAAGAAATGCAGCTTGAGTAGAAAAGCCACTAAAATCTAGTCCTAAATTAACTGAAGACTCCTTGAAAGATTCATTTTTTTGATTTAAATATATAAGATTATGTCCTTGTAAACTTTTATAATTACCAACTTTTGAAACGTGAATATCTAGCCATCCATCTCCATTTAAGTCTGCCATTGAAACCCCTGTAGACCAAGTCGACAAAGTGTCTAGCCCCGAAGTTTTGGTTATATTTCTAAACTTTAAATTACCTAGATTAAGAAATAATTGATCAGTTTTTTGATTAGCAGATAAATAAATATCATCTAACCCATCATTGTTTATATCTCCTATCGCTACACCTCCTCCATTATAAAAATATAAATATTCTATAATATTGAAATCGTCTGAATAATCAAGTTCGTTAGAAAAGTCTATTCCAGAATACTCAGAATCTATTTTATTGAAAAAATTATTGAAATTAACTTTTTCTTCTTTTTGATCTTTTTCACAACCAATAGAACAAATTATCAATATAATCAATGTCAATGATTTTGTATTAAAATTCATAAATGACAATTGGATTATTATTTCTAGAGATTATTAAAAAATCTTCATCTGTTATTATTTTCCTTATTTCGCCTTTCAATAAAATTCCTTTACCGTTAGGGTGGTATTTAAAATTTGAATCCCCAATGTTTTCTAAATAAACTCCGTATGAAGAATCATACCTTCCCATTTCAGGTTTTACACCAAATAAATTTCCGCCTAAAACTATATCCAAATCTCCATCTTTATCAAAATCATTTGCGCTGATTCCTAGTGTAGGAGAAAATTGAATTTCTTTTGGCAAAGAAATAGAAGTAAAATCCATTTCTCCATTATTAATAAACATAGACGTCTTTAGCTCATTAACCTGAGGTATTAAGCTTTTTTTTATTTGATCTTCAGAAAAAATGTCTCTAATTCCAGCATCTTTAAATGATTCATAATCAGGAAATTTCTTTTTTAATATCTTAATCTGATTAATAAGATCATGCCTTAAAGAAAATGGATAATCTTTTTTGTTTTCAGCTCTAAAAGTAAGGATAGGGTCTAACGTTCCATTTTTATCATAATCATTAATATAAAGACTAATTGGATTCTGAACACTGGCCTTAAACCTAGAATTAGTTCCATGATTACCAGCAACTAAATCAAGAAATCCATCGCCATTAAAATCGCCAGTAACTAATACGTTCCACCATCCTTTTAATTCAGATAAAGGATTATTTATAAGCTTTTTTAAAACTCCTTTATTGTTTTTGAATATTTCTATTCCCATAAATTCGCCAACTACTATTAACTCTTGATCTCCATCATTATCTAAATCTGCAAAAGTTGCATCGGTAATCATTCCCATATTAATCCCTTCAATTAAATTAGTAGATGATCCATCAACAAAATTAGCTTTGCCATCATTTAAAAAAATAAAGCCAGATCCAGGATTACCGTATCCAAATGGGTGTAGCCTTTGACCAATGAAAATATCTAAATCTCCATCTAAATCTATATCAGAAATTGCTACTGCCCCAGTACTAAAATTCATTTTAGAAAAATCTGAAGCTCCCTTAGAAAGGCTCAAATTTCCATTTCCATCATTGATGTAAAGTCTATCCATATAATCTATAGAATTAGGGCTAAATTCAATGCTTCCGCTTCCAACAAACAAATCTTGATCACCATCGTTATCCGCATCAAAAAATACGCTTTCAGAATCTTCCGAAAACTTATTTTTATCAAAAGGAAATTGATTCTCTATTGGTTTTCCTGACATCAGATCATATATTCCAGCTGAAACACCTTTAGAGCCCCCCATGAATATCTCTTTTTTACCATCTTTATTGATATCTGCAATTGCTATTGTAGGTCCTTCAGTACTACACATATGGTACATTAATCTGTTTCTGTGAAAGTCTACAAACACATTTTCCTTGTGAATTATAGGAGTTTTTTGTTTGTTTTCCCTAAAGAGAATTGACTCTTTAGTAGTTGTATTTTTAGAATATTCTAACGCATTTTTTTCTTCTATAACTAAAATCTGGTTGGGAAGAATGCTATCAAGTTTTGTTATTTTTGAAGAAGGCCATAAAACCTCAATAGACACTGGGCTATTGTCAGGAAGTCCAAAATTAGGACGAATATCCATGCTGGATTGAAATCCACGAGCCGGTTGCTGTTCTAAATAGTATTTTTTATTTTTAGATTTAACTGTTATCTGTGCACCAATTCCGTTAAGGTTTTTATCTAATCCTTTTAAAATAATTTTTAAATAATTATAATTCTTAAACTCATCAGATTTATTTTTATAAACAAATGATTTCATATTAACATTATTAACCACTAAATCTAAATCACCATCATTATCTAAATCTCCATAAGCTGCCCCATTTGAATAACTTGGCGTTTCTATTCCTGAATTAGAAAATCTTTCAAATTTTAATTTTCCTTTATTTAAATAAGCATGATTTTTCACTTTATTAGAAGGGATTATATCTACCAGTCTTTTGTAATCTACTTTATTGTTAGAAACAACTGATTTAACCACTTCCTCATTAGATACATATTGAAGATAATCCTGATTTGTTAAATCTTTATATATACCATTAGCTATAAAAAGATCTTTTAAACCATCATTGTCCATGTCAAAAAATAAAGCTCCCCAACTCCAATCTGAAGCTTCTACTCCACCATATCTTCCAATCTCACTAAAGGTGTTATTCCTGTTATTCAATTGAAGCATATTTCTCGTAAACTGATGATAATATCCATTTTTTACATTATACTGATACTTATTCCAATCTTCAAAAGTGGTTACTGTTTTTAATCTATGATATTCCGATGGTAACATTTCGGTAACAAATAGATCATTATATCCATCGTTGTCTATGTCAGCTGCGTCAGCACCCATAGAAGCTCCACTTATCGATTGCATTTGATCGGTTAGCTTTTCGCTAAAAGTTCCATTTTTTTTATTTATATAAAGATAATCTCTTTCAAAAAAATCATTAGAAACAAAGATATCTTCCCATCCATCTTTATTAAAATCTGCAACCGTAACTCCAAGTCCAAATCCTATTACACTTCCATAAATTCCAGCATTTTCACTAACATCAATAAATTTACCATCTTGATTTTCTAATAATTTATCCCCACCAAGAACATCTCTATTAGGCCTTTCATTTTTTTTCAAATTAAATGATCCAATTGATTGATATGAATTATTGAGAAGGTATACGTCAAGGTCTCCATCTTTATCGAAATCAAAAAATGAAGAGTGTGTTGAATACCCTAAATCATCCAAATGATATTGACTGGCTTTTTCACTAAAAGTTCCGTCTCTATTATTTATAAATAATTCGTTTTGTTTATTACCCCCTTTAACATCTCCTGAGTTACAAACATAGATGTCTAGATATCCATCAGCATTAATATCAACCATTGTAACCCCTGTTGACCAGGCTTTTTCTCCACCTACTTTTGCCATTTCTGTAATGTCAACAAAAGTCATATTGCCCATGTTTTTAAATAACTTATTAGACTCTAAATTATTTGTCATATAAATATCTTCCAGACCGTCATTGTCTATGTCGCCTATTGAAACCCCGCCCCCATTATAAAAATTACGATATTTATATACATTAAAGTCTTCATTAAAAGTCAAGTTATTTTGAAAGTCAATTCCAGAAATTTTGGGATCTAATAATTCAAATAATGTAGACTCAGTTTTTGTTGTACAGCCTATTTGAATTAAAAGAAAAAAAATTATTCTAATTAAGTTTTTAATCATTCTATTTATCATTTAAATTTTCAACATCAGCAATTACTTTCATATTATCTATTAAATAAACTTTAAATTGACGATTACCATCTACCTTTATATATAAATTAGGGATATTCATTTTAAATTTCTCTCCCTTAATCAAAATAAAGTCGTTTCCAGGATACCATTTTTTTATGGTATCTAACACTTTTACAATTAATTTATCAGAGTGAAGTTCATTGTTCCATATTGCCCATCCAGAATATGAAAACATTAATTTTAATTTATTCAATCTATTTTTCTTATTAAATCCAGGAAAAAAATCCATGATTATTTCAAGACTATCACTGGAAGAATTTTCATTTTTTAAAATATATCTTAATGTTCCGTATTCTCCAGTGGCAGGAAAAATAATTCCTTTTTTATTTAACTCCCATATTTTATCAAAATAGTCCTCTTTTCTCTCTCCTAGTTTAATGTCAAAAAAAAGAGAATCGAATTTGATTTTTTTATTAAGTTCTGTTTTTACTAATTTATGATACTCTGAAGTTGAACAACTCCAAAAAAATAAAATTCCATAACAAATTAAAAATAATTTAATTAATTTTTTTAAACTTAACTTTTTCATTATTTACTGCAGCTATTAATATTGTTTCATTTTCTTTCTTTAAAACTTCTAATTTACGAATTTGACCATCAATTTCAATTGAAGAAACCTTTTCTAATTTATATACATCTTGGTTTATGTCTCCATAAATCAAGAGTCCCTTTGAGGCATCATTTCTTCCAAATTGAGGTTTAACCTTATACTGATTACCCCCTAACACAATATCATTGATTTGATCTTTATTAACATCTAAAACCTTAATTGTGTAGACAGAAGAATACTGGGCTTGCGCGGGTAATTGATGGGTGATAAATTTTCCGTTTTTATTTTCCATCCAAACGGAAGCTAATTGATCTATTTCATACACTAAAGAATTTTTTAATTGAGAAGAATCGAAAATATCTTCTATTGAAGCAGAAGCATATTGATTAAATCTCACGAATTTTTTCTTTAAATATGGCAACTGAGAAATAAGTTCATCTCTATCAACAATAGGATAGAATTTATTGTCTATTTTATGACATATAATTTGTTCTATCATTCCATTTTTATCGAAATCATTAATATAGATTCTATCTCCTTTATTGAAATAGGTGTTTAACCCTAAATTTCCTGCAAGGACATCAACATCTCCGTCTTTATCGATGTCTTCTAATTCGATGTCATTCCAAAGGCCCACTGTTTTGTTGAGATTATATTTTTCACTTTGATCTGTGAAAATTCCTTTATTGTTTATAAACACTTTAATTCCCATCCAATGTCCCAAAAGAATTATATCATCCCAACTATCATTATTTAAATCAATTGCTTGAACATCCGTTATCATTCCAATATTAGAAAAAATATCTTTTTGCTCAAGAGCCAATCCATTTTTCAAGGAATTATACATTAAATATCCATTTCCTGGTAATCCATAATTTTCTCCTTTAACTCGCTGGCCAACAAAAACATCTAATAACCCATCTTTATTAAAATCAGCAGCAGCAATTGATGAGCTACTAAAATGGAAATTAGAAGGCAAAAGCTTATCGTCTAGCTTATAGGAGCCTGATCCATCATTTAAGTATATACGATCTTTCAACGAATTGTCATTTTTAGAAAATGCTCTTCCTCCGCTACAAACATATAGGTCAAGATCATCATCTGAATCAATATCTAAAAAAAGAGCATCGGTGTCCTCAGAGTATATACTTCCTTTTAAAAAAACAGAATCTTTAACATATTTATCCTTAGAAGAAACAAACAAAGCTCCTTGTTGGTATTTAGCTCCACCAATAAAAAAATCCTTAACCCCGTCATTATTTATATCAGCAGAGCAAAGAGCTGGGCCTTCATTACTATACATTTCCGGGATCAAACGATCTCTATTGAAATCAATAAAATTATTTTCTTTATGTATATATTTAAAAGGATCATTTTTAAGATCGATTGTTGCATTATATTCAATTTTATTATTAAAGCTAATAGACTCTAATTTTTCTGGCTCTAGAAAACTATAATTTTGATTTGGTTTTACATCAATAATAAATGAACTTGCTCCATTTGGCCAATTGATTATCAATGAATCTATTTTTTTTGCATCTCCTAAACCAATATTGATTGGCCCACTAATTGAACTTTGAAATCCTTTTGAAATATGGTTATCAAAAACCACTTTTTTGTTATCAAAATAAGCATATACTTTAGCCCCTAAAGCCTGAGTGTTTAATGAATTTGATGCTAGTTTTATTTTAATACTTTTATTTGTTAAGGTGTCTATTCTGTTTTCATAAATAAAAAAAGGCATATTAACATTATTTACTACTAAATCTTGATCTCCATCATTATCAAAATCAGCATACGCGCTTCCGTTACTGAAAGTCTCTTGACTTAAACCCCAGTCATTTGATTTCAACTCAAAATTAAAATCACCTTTATTCTTATAGATATGATTCATGACTGGTTTTGATGGCATAATATCAATCAATTGAGTTATTAGAAAATCTTTTTTATTTACTAAATTTTTTATATTCTGTTCATTAGCGTAGTAGGTAAGATAATCCCTATCTAAAAGATCCTTATAAATTCCATTGGAGATAAAAATATCTTTAAAACCATCATTGTCTGCATCGAAAAATAATGAAGCCCAACTCCACTCAGTATTGGAGATTCCTGCCATTCTTCCTAATTCAAAAAAACCTGATTTACCCATATTTCTTTGTAATGCATTTCTTGGATACTGATGAAAATAACCTTTAGAATTTGCAGAAACATATTTATCCCATGATTCAAATATAGTTTTAGTTCTTTTTCTCTGGATTGTTTTTGGAAGCATTTCAGTTACAAATAAATCAGGCAGTAAATCATTATCTAAATCTCCAACATCAGCTCCCATTGATCCCATTGAAATAGATTTAAATTTTTCTTCCAACTCTTCTTTAAAAGTTCCGTCTTGATTATTTGTGTAGAAATAATCTCTTTCAAAAAAATCATTTGATATAAAAATGTCATCCCAATTATCATTATTAAAATCAGCAATAGTTATTCCAAGACCAAATCCAATTGCTGAAGTGTATATTCCAACTTCTTCAGATTTATCGATAAAAACCCCATTTTGATTGACTAAGAATTTATTTCCATCCTCACTAGGAATTAAACGCTGATTTTTAATTAAATCAAAACCTCCTATTGACCTTATAGAGTTGCTTAAAAGATAACAATCAAGATCTCCATCTTTATCATAATCAAAAAAAGAAGCGTGAACAGATAAGCCCGTAAAATCCAAGCCATATTTTTTGGCACTTTCAGTAAATGTTAAATCACCATTGTTAATAAATAATTCATTATGTCTTTTTTCTCCTCCAGGTTTACCAGATTTACAAACATATATATCAAGAAAACCATCGCCATTAACATCTACAATAGCTGAGCCTGTAGACCATGAGTTTTTACAGCCAACTCCAGCGCTATTAGTTATATCGACAAAATTAAAATTACCCTTATTTAAATATAATTTGTTTGGAACCATATTACCTGTAATATATAGATCTATTAGTCCATCATTATTAATGTCTCCTACGGAAACACCAGCCCCATTATAAAAATTGCGATAAGTATATGGATTAAAATCGTTGGTATAAAACAAATTATTTTCAAATAAAATCCCACTATCAGTTCTAAGTTTAAAAAGAGTATGACTCTCTTTATTACAAGAAATTAATGAAAAAATTAGAAAAAAATAGAATCTATTATATTTCATAATAATATGTCGCCAAATTTACAAAAAAAAAGGGTTGTTCCGTTTGGAACAACCCTTTTAATAAATTTAAAAACTATTTCTTAGTAACCTGGATTCTGAGTTAAAGAACCGTTAGCAGCTTGTATTTGAGCTAATGGAATTGGAAATAAATTTTTATTATCATCACCAACAATTCCCCCCTTAGCACCAGTTTTTTCCCACCATGCTTCGGTAAATTTACCCCAACGAACTAAATTGGTTCTTCTGTGTGCTTCCAGAGAAAATTCTCTTCCACTCTCATCGATGAATTTCTGCATGTCTAATGAAGCAAAAGCTGCAACCCCAGCACGAGTTCTAACTGAATTCACATCAGCTAAACCTTGACTCCAGTCACCAGCAGCCATAGATTTTCCTTCAGCACGATTAAAGTACATTTCAGCTAAACGAATAATAGGCATATCATTATCCATATCATTATTTTGATATTGCTTGTATCTAAACTTATACATTCTAGCGCCACTTTGTCTCCAAGAATCAGGCTCTAACTCATTAACATATGGAGAGTAATTTAAATCAAGTGTTCCATGAACACCTACTCCATCTGCAGCTACTGCCTCAGCAGTTGCTTTATCATCATAAGCCCAGTCAACTAATTGCTTTCCAGCAGAACTTTTCTGAGATCCAGTTAAGTACCATCCTAAACGCTTATCTCCAGCTTCGTACTTTCTGTAAAAATCTTCCATAGTCTGGTAACCATTCCATGGTTGAGAAGCCAAGTTAAAAGTGTTCTGACTTGGTTGATGTAAACTCATCTGAGCAAAAGGCATCCCTCCCTTACCAGAAGCTTGATCATAGTCAACTGAGAAAATAATCTCAGGATTATCTTGATTGTTTGGAGCACCTATAGTAAGGACACCAGAAATTGTTTCAGGATCATTCAATCCACTAGAAGCTGGTCTTGCACTTAAATTGGGAAGTGAATAATTTGCGTCCGTAACAAGTATATATGGTCCATTAGTGATTACCCAATCTGCGGCGTTTGCAGCTTCAGTCCATTTTGCAGTACCATCAGTGCCAGCAGTATTTGAAGAAGTAAAAACTTTAGCATTTAGATATAATCTAGATAAGATTCCCATTGCAGCGTATCGATTGATACGATATTTCTTATCATTAGTATTTAAATCACTTGCCGTTAAATCAATACTTCCAGATTTAACTGCAGCAGCAGTTGTTCCCAGAGCAGCTAAAATTTCACTTTCTGCAAATTCAAAAACTTGTTTTCTTGTTCCTTGAGCAGGATCCTGTCCAGTAGTTGTAACAATTTTTACTCCACCATACAAGTCCATTAATCTCATGTAAAACAACGCTCTTAAAACTCTAAGCTGTGCTTTTTCATTAGCGGTAATTGTTCCCGCTAAAACATTATTAATTTCATTGATAGCTCCGTATAGGCTGTTCCAAGTACCTGAATTTGGACCGTGAGCAGAACTAACAGTATGTCTATGAGTAACATTCCATACACCTCCATCATACCAATCACCTCCTTTAACGCCAACAAGCATTTCGTCTGTTGAAACAGACTGCATAGACCAATAACCTCCGTGACCAGCACTAGTACCTCTAAGTTTACCAAAGGCGCCACCAATATTGTCACTCACTCTTTGTGCGCTTCCATCAGTAGCTCCAGCAGAATAAGCGGGTCCACCAGCACCACCTGCCGGTTTTGCATAACTAGAAGTAAAATCACTTACTAGCTCTTCTTCTAAATCACAAGCAGTAAAAGCTACTAGTGATAAAGTCATTAATGATATTTTTAATATATTCTTCATAATCAATTTATTTTTTAATTAAAAGTTTATGTTTAGTCCCACAGTAATCGTTCTTGAATCGAAGTAGTTATTTCTTCTATCAATACCAGGAGCTAGAACATTTCCTCCTTCAGCAGTACCATCAGTAAGGCCACCATCAACAATTGAAGGAGTTGGATCAGCACCAGTATAGTTTGTAATAACAAATGCATTTCTAACATTTAAAGAAACTTGAGTTGATGAAATTCCAGAAAATGGAAGATCAAGATCATAAGCAACAGTTAGATTTGCTAATTTGATGTAATCTGCTTTTTCAACGTATAAAGAACTAAATGCAGCAGCTTTAAGGTCGTCATCTGCATATTTAGTGTTTACAAAGTTGTAAGCAAATTGACTTCCAATTCTTGGCTCAAAAAATGCTCTCCAAGTATTTATTAAACTATGCCCAAATGCACCTTGGAAAAAAGCGTTTATTTGAAATTTACCAATATTAAGAACATTATTGAATCCAATTTCTAAATCAGGAATACCTTGTCCTACAGCGGTAAAATCAGCTAGTGGATCTAGTGCTTTATCTTGACCAGCAATAATTTGTCCATCTCCATTTAAATCTTTAAATTTAGGTTTTCCAGTTGCAAGATCTGGACCGTCATAAACTGGTGCCCAAATTGTTCCAATTCTATATCCTTCCTTAACTAATAACATGTTAGTGGAATTTTGTCCAGGAGAACCAAGGTTACCTGTTGTGATTCCATCTTTTGTAGTGTAAGAATCTAAGACTGATTTATTGGTGCTTAAAGTAAACGTTGGCGTCCAAATATCATTAACTTCATAAGAAATATTTAATTCAGCACCACTACTTGTGATGTCACCTGCATTTTCAAATCTTCTATTAAATCCATACTTAGCAGCATCCACTTCAGTTTCTGAAATGAAATCACTAATTTTTCGTGTATAGATGTCTACAGTAGCGTCAAGTTTTCCATTTCGGTATTCTATACCAAAGTTGGTTTCTGCTTTCTCTTCCCATTTAAGATCAGGGTTAGCAGCTCTAGCTAGAGATGTCGCTTGATCAGAGGCAGAGAAATTATATATTTGTTGAGACAATCCATTCTCAGAAGGAAGTGATCCAGTAACACCGTAACCAACTCTAACTTTAAATTTGTCAAAATTAGTTCCAAGGTATTTATTTAAATCTACACCTACACCAGCTCCAGGAAATACACCCCATTGTTGATCGGCACCTAATTTAGTAGATCCTTCACGTCTAACACTTAGATTTACAAAAATTCCATTATCTATAGTTAAATTTAGTCTTGCAAAACCAGCAATTGTTTTGTTGGTTGGAGCTTTATAACTTCCTAATCCAAGGAAACCGGCAGCTAAAAGATCTTCTGAAGAACCTAAACTATATGAATAGTCAATTGCTTCATCAGGAAAATCTCCCGCAGATATAGTTTTTTCGAAAAAGTCCTGCTCTGCATAAGAGTAACCTCCAGTAAAAACAAGGGCAACAGATCCTATATTTTGATTAAGAACACCATAAACTTCATATGAAGCACTTTCATTTTCATAATCACCATAAAATACACGACCCGCTCTATTCCCAAGGTTTGCTTGAGTATGATAATCATAAACTGATCTTGATTCTCTATTTTCAGAGCTTGATCTATTTTTAGCAGCAGTGGCAAATAATGTAATATTATCAGCCAATGCATAATCAAGATTTATGCTATAGGCAAACTCGTTTCTATCCTGAGCATAAATCCCTTGTTCTTGAATAGCAACAGGATTAAAACTTCTAAATAAACCTAGAGTTTGAAAATATCCACCAGATTTTGTGATTTGCTCCTCAGTAAAATAATTTTGTATCTCTTGCGGAGCATCTTTAAAGTAAATAGGTGCAGTAGGATTAAAAATATTTGCATGTTCTAAAACTTGAGGATTACCTAAATCAGCTTTTCTTCTAGTATAAGAAGTGTTTACACCAATAGATAATTTATCGTTAAAAGCTTTAGTTTGAATGTTAGCACGAGTATTAAAAGCATCAAAGCCAGTAAATTTAACAACACCATCAACCTCACGAGTGTTTAGTGAAACTCTAAAGCTAGTTTTATCAAATCCACCAGAAGCAGAAACATTGTGAACTTTAGTCGTACCTTGACGTGTTACATTTTCAACCCAGTCATTAGTGCCTCCTAAATCTGCTCCGTTAAAAGCTCTAAATTCAGCAGCAGTCATCACTTTTATAGCATTCATTTTTTCAGAAACACCATACTGACCTGTATAACTTAGTTTCATTTTGCCAGGAGTTCCTTTTTTAGTGGTTACAATAATAACCCCACTAGAGCCTCTAGAGCCATAAATAGAAGCTGCAGATCCATCTTTAAGAACGTTAATTGTTTCAATATCATTAGGGTCTATATTATTAATAGACGCCCCAGGCACTCCATCAATAACAAATAAAGGAGATATGTTTGATCCAATAGTACTGGTCCCTCTAAGTCGGATAACTGATGCTGCATTAGGGTTACTCCCTTTAGAATAAATACTTAATCCGGCAACTTTACCTTCAAGTAGGCCAGCAGTAGTTGCTATTGGCCCTTTATTAAATTCCTCAGCAGTAATTTTTGTTACAGCAGAGGTTATTTCTTTCTCTTTTTGAGAACCATACCCTGTAACAACAATTTCTTCAAGAGCATTGTCGGGCATAAGTGATATATTGATTTCGTCACTGTCTCCTACGTTAACTTCTTGAGAAAGAAAACCAACATATGAAATAACCAGTACGTCAGAAGAACTAGCATTTATAGAAAAGTTTCCGTCAAAATCAGTAGTTGTACCATTATTTGTTCCTTTCACAATAACAGTAGCCCCCGGTAAAGGGCCATCATCACTAGCGACAGTTCCCGAAATGTTTTGCGCCACTAAGGTGGCACCTAACATAAGAAAAACTGAAACAAAAAGTAATTTTAGTTTAGTTAGATTTTTCATAAAAAATTTAATTAATAATTTGTTTAACTATTCATTGTTTTTAATGTTCTATTCGTTTGTTTTGGATGTCTAATATAAATAATTTTATTTAATAAAATAAACAAACTGTTAAAAGTTTCATAAAATATAAGTTAAGTGTTTTACTATTAAAGAAATATTATAGGTTTTTATGTATAAAATAAAGAGCGCAAATAATCTTATGGATTGACTACTCGCACCCCTAAACTAATGTACTTCGGGTGGGAATCGAACCCACAATCCCGAAAGAACTGGATTTTGAATCCAGCGCGTCTACCAGTTTCGCCACCGAAGCTAAAAGCTACAAATTTAAAAAAATAAATCCTTCTTTTTAAAATTATCAAAGGAAACCACGATTAGGCTAAATAAATTTATAAATTTGCAAACCTTTTATCTTTATTTAAAAAAGTAATATTTAAAAAATAAATTGATACCCGAAGCTAAAATTTTCAGTTGTACCCAAAGTAAAGAGCTATGTGGCAAAATTGCTAAATCATATGGTATACCAGTTGGTGTTGTTGATTTCTCAAGATACAGCGACGGTGAATTTCAACCCTCGTTTGAAGAATCGGTACGTGGATCAAGGATTTTTATTGTAGGATCTACTAACCCTAGTTCTGAAAATCTAATGGAACTTTTACTAATGCTTGATGCGGCAAAAAGAGCTTCTGCAAGACATATAACTGCCGTTATTCCATATTTTGGTTGGGCTAGACAAGATAGAAAAGACAAACCTCGAGTTCCTATCGGGGCTAAAATGATTGCTAAAATACTTGAAACCGCTGGAGCAACAAGAATAATCACCATGGATCTTCATGCTGATCAAATTCAAGGATTTTTTGAGAGACCAGTTGATCATTTATTTGCCTCATCTATTTTTGTTCCTTACATTAAGACTTTAAATTTAAAAGATTTAACAATTGCTTCTCCCGACATGGGTGGATCTAAAAGAGCTTATGCATATTCAAAATTCCTTAAAAGTGATGTCGTTATTTGCTATAAACAAAGGAAAAAAGCTAATGTAATTTCACACATGGAATTAATAGGTGATGTAGTGGGCAAGAACGTCATACTAGTAGATGACATGGTTGACACTGCTGGAACACTAACTCATGCAGCAAACTTAATGATAGAAAAAGGAGCTAAATCTGTTAGAGCGATTTGCACGCATGCCTTGTTATCTGGTGATGCTTATAATAAAGTGGAAAAGTCAAAACTAGAAGAATTAATAATAACAGACTCTATTAGCAATATAAAAGAAAATTCAAAAATTAAAGTTTTGAGTTGTGCAGAGCTTTTTGCAAGTACAATGCATAATGTACATCACAATAAATCAATTAGTTCAAAATTTATAGTATAATTAAATAAACTTATTAATGAAATCAATTACAATTAACGGATCAAAAAGAGAAAGCGTGGGCAAAAAAGCGACAAAAGCCTTACGTAATGCTGACTTGGTTCCTTGCGTATTATATGGAGAGAATAATCCGATTCACTTCAGCGCAAAAGAACTAGATTTCAGCAAATTAATTTACACCCCAAAAGCACATACAGTAGAACTTAAATTAGAAGGTAAACCGCATAACGCTATTGTACAAGATATTCAGTTTCACCCTGTTAGTGACCGAATTCTTCACATAGATTTTTTTGAGTTGAGCGAACTCAAAAAGGTTTCAATGAATATTCCAGTAACTATTCAAGGTGCTGCACCTGGCGTAATCAATAGTGGAGGTGTTTTAATCCTAAATAAACGAAAATTAAGGATTAAAGCTTTAGCAAAAAATCTACCTGATACAATTATTATAGATATTTCAAAATTAAAACTAGGAGAAAAAATTTATACTCTAGATTTATTAAATGAAGATTATAGTTTTTTGCATTCTGAAAACACGGTTATTTGTCAGGTTAGAAACTCCAGAGCTTCTATTGAAGAAGAAGAAGCATTAGAGGCTGCTGAAGCTGCAGAAGCTGCAGAAAAAGCTGAAGGAGCGGAAGCTTCTAAAGAAAAAGGAGATTCGTCTAAAGAAGGAACTGAATCAAAAGATAGTTCAGATAAAAAACAGTAATTCATTGATTTTTTTAAATAATAATTAAAGCATCTGTTTTTAAGTAGATGCTTTAATTATTTTAGCTAAATGAATAATAAGATTTGGAATTTTTTATTTAGCAAAACAAATCGTAAAAAAGATGTTGTGAAGAAATTTTTAATTGTGGGTCTGGGAAATCCTGGTTCGGAATATAAAAGCACAAGACATAATATTGGATTTTCCATTTTAGATCACTATGCGTCAAAAAAAGAAATTCAATTTGAAGACCTTAGATACGGAAGTGGCATTAAAACTAAATGGAAAGGGAAATCAGTTATTCTCTTAAAACCATCTACTTACATGAATTTAAGCGGTAAAGCAATTAATTATTGGAAAAATAAAGAAAATATCTCTCTAGAAAATATTTTAATAATTACTGACGACCTTAATCTTCCATATGGTCTATTAAGATTACGAGCCAAAGGAAGCGATGGAGGACATAATGGTTTAAAAGATATTCAGAATAGACTAAACAGTATAAATTATTCAAGACTTAGATTTGGAATCAAAACAGAAAATTCCATTCATAATACCGTAGATTTTGTCCTAGGAAATTGGAATGAACAAGAAAAGAAAACAATAGATTTAAAAATCTCTAAAACTATTGAAATTATTGATTCTTTTGTAAGTAGTGGAGTGGAAAACACTATGAATTATTTTAACGGCAAATAATCTATAATTCAGTGGTAAAACTATAAATTTGAGAAAAAGAATTATTGCCTTGTTTGTCTATTGTAATAATCTGCCAATAATACAAAGTATTTACCTTAAGGCTTAACTGAATTGAACTGTCAATTATATCTTCATGAATCGTATACAATTCAAGTTCTGAAAGCCCAATTTTAAGTGAATACTTTAGAATATCGTTATCTAAGTCCGATCCTTTCCAATTTAAACTTAGACGATTTGAAGACAACTTTACTTTCGATTTGTTTTTTGGACTAATAATTTCTGCTGGAAATGGTAAATAACTCAACTGAGATTCTCCTTCTAGATAAAAACTCCATACTTGACTTTTTTCTATCACTAAAGATGATTTAGATAAGGCATTAACCCACCAAGAATATGGCGTTCCTTTCTTAAGACTAACTTGAAAATTAGAGAAAGATGTATTATAATTTGTTTGTTCTGAATTAATTTGATTTTGAACTACTAACTCATAACTATCGGTGTTTTCAGAAATTTTCCAAACAAAATTAATATTAGAAAATAAAGTTAAATTTTTATCAGAATCTAAACATATATTATTATTAGTTGGATAAAGCAAAGCAACTGGCGAAGGATCATAAACTTTTTCTTTAGAACATGAAGTAAAAACTAATAAAACAAAAACCCTTATCATTCTCATAGTTTAATGAATTTTATTGTTTCAACTCTATGACCATGATTTAATTTCACAAAATAACTTCCGGTTATTAACCTATTTAACAAAAATTCAATTTTTCTATTTTTATCTATAAAATAAATTGTTTTATTTTTAATAAAATTTCCTTGTAAATCATATATTGAAATTTGAACCTTTGATTTTGATCCTCCAACTAAAATAGACAAGACTTGTTTCACTGGATTAGGATAAATAATTGAGGGCTGATCAATATAGATGAATTCCTCGTAAACTCCTTGACATATTAAATCAGTATTAACTTTAATGACATTTAATCCTTTTTTTAAATTTAATAAAATTGTTGATTTTGAAATACTCATTTTTATATCATTAACGCTTACATCAAAAATATCAGCTCCATTTAGGGTTAAACTTATTGATTGATTATTATAATTTACGCTTGACAAAACAGATAATTTTTCCGGCTCATTAATTACCGCATTAAAACAACGCTCAAAACTATTATCCTTAGGGCTGGTAATACAAATTAAGTAGTTTCCGCTTTGAAGATTTTTCTCTTCCAAAATTAAATTTGAAAAACTTCTTGTGGCTCTATAATTATTAGGTCCTATAAATTTTGCGATATAATCATATTCTGCTGTTGCTATAATAGTGACACTTCCATTGTTTTTAGAACTACATGATTCATCTTTTTTAAATATTTTAAAATTCATCAAATCTTCCATATCGCATAAATCTCCAATCCCATTTAAGTTTAAATCAAGCTGATCTTCATTGGCGATTAATGGGCAATTGTCAATTATATTTGACACAGAGTCATTGTCGTCATCAGGATAAATCTCTCCTCTTAAACAAATATTTATTTTAAAAGAAACTATTTGACCCGTATCTTGAGCTTCATTATCAACTATTTTAAGTCTCCATGTGCCATATGACATATCCCCTTTAAAAGTTTCTAATTTTTGAAAAGGTCTGAAAATGCCGGTAAAGGGTGGGGTTCCTTCAGTAATGGAAAATTCTGTTTGATCATCAAAAGTTGTTTGTGAATAATTTTTTTTATCCTCTCCTATATTACTTGCCAATATGACTTCTTTTCCTTTTGGAGAAATCAATGTTAACGTCAAATCAGAAACATAATCATGATTAATTGATAGAGTAACATTCACATCTTCAATTTCAAGATTATAAGGAATTTTTATATCGTCATAGGTTATCCCAAAGCCACTTGAATTAGCATCTTGAAGTGCCAGAGGAGTGCTTCCTGACGCAAAATCTTTACAAGAGATTAATTGAGTGGTAAAATTATATGTATCAGAAAAAATTGTTGAAATACAACTATTAATTGCTCTTACTTTCCAAAAATATTTTATTTTACTTTTCAAATCATTTACATCAAAATAATTTTCTTTTGTTAATGTATCTATAACTAATTTTTCAAATGAAGATGTCTCAGAAACTTGAAGCTGATATTGATCTACACCTGGTTGATCTGTCCAATTTATTGTTGTTGAACTAGGTAATTCTTTTGAATTATTTAATGGACTTATTAATCCAGGAATTGAAAGATTAGAGCCTCTCTTTTCTATTTTAAAAGAAGTCGTGTAGGACACCGAAGAAGATTTACCTATTAAAATTAAACTATAGTCACCAGAATTTAAGTTCTGAAGGTTTTTGAATTCTATTTTAATATTCGTATCGTTTTTAGAGATTTTATTGGGAGAGATAATATATGACAAGCCTTGAGGAGCGTCTAAAATATCAAATTCTACTTCTTCAGTAAAACCTAAGTAGCTATTATATTTAAAAGAAACACTTGTTTCTTCTTGGTCACAAATCTCTAACTTAAACTTTTCTAATGAAAATGAGAAGCTCCTTAATTCAATACTAAAATTAACTGAATTGACTGCAAAATAAATTGAATTATCAGCGACAATCTTTATTCTAGCTTTTGAAGTTGAAATTGAATCAGGAACAGAGATATACGTTTCTCCATCATTTGGAGTGTTAGAGATTAATTTAATTGGGAAAGAATTACCGCCATCTGTAGATAAAAAAATAGAAACTGTTTCTGTTTTTATTGGAGAAATTGATGTCTTTCCAACGTTCCACTTAATCATTTCATTACTGCCAGAACCCCATAATTCCTCGACAGAGTTCTGTGAATTTATTTTAAATGGAGTTGAGTCCCCTATTACGTTAATTCTTATTTGATCTTGACTTATTTGCCCAATAGATAAATTGTTTTGAATTGACCTCTCACGAACAGTAACTCCCCAATTTAAAATTCTTCCAACAGTAGAAACGCTTTCCCAATCATCATTGATTTGAGGATTAGATTGTGTTAGTTTTCCTTCAAGCACCCTACTCATATTAGGCACAAACCTTTTGTTATTCAATGATGGAGGCTTAGATCTATTAATAGAGCCTATTATTAAGTTAGATGAATAATTTGAATTACTCACTCTTCCACTGTCTAATTGTTCCCATGTATAAGTCAACACATCGCCATCAGTAGTAGTAGCAATGGCTGATAATTCATATGCAGTACCAATAGGAATATAGGTGTTTATTCCAGCATTAACTATTGGACTTGTGTTATCATTATTCGTGATATTTTGACAGCTTTTATCAACAAGAACAGAATGAATTTCATTTATACTTACATAATGAAAATATCCATCGCTATGATATTGAATATCATCTTTTCCGGTAATCCCAGCATATCCCATTAAAGTTGATCCACTTCCAGGTTCTACATTAACGCCAACACCTTCAGTTTCATAAGAAAACGTATGATGAGCACCAAATTGATGTCCTATTTCATGGGCAACAAAATCAATATCAAAATAATCATTTAAAAAAACTCCTTGTTCAGATATATCTATAAATGGATGAGTAGAGTATGCTCTTCCTTTTTGTCCATCCTCACAAACACACCCAATACATCCTGCTTCTCCATCAGGCTGATTGCTATAGGCAAAAAGATGTCCAATATCGTAATTAGATTCTCCTATATTTTGTGAAAGTGTTTTTTGTAATTCATCACCTAAATTTGAACCATAAGGCTGTGTTGAAGGGTTTGCATATATTAAAGAATCTGAAGAAACTAATTCCAAGTGTACGCCTAAATCTGTTTCAAAAATCTCATTAACTCTGTTAATAGTGCTAACTACAGCGGCATAGGCGTCCTGACGATTAGTTCCATTCTCATCATTATCATCTCCCCAATAATCAGTATAAGAAGCTGTTGCAGAAATTGCAATTCTAAATGTATTTATTTTTCTTTCAGAAATTCTAGATATTCTTTTTTCGCTAAGACTTTTCTCTTTTTCTATTTCAATTTTATTTTTTGTAATGCAATTCAACCTCTTATACTCTTGATAGAATTCATTTTTATTTTTATAATACAGATGACCACCATTTTTAGAATCTTTTTGTGGCTGTATATAGATAACTTCGTTAGGTAAAATAATCATACCGCTTAAACCAAGGGGACTAAAAGTCCCTCTTATTTTAACCTCTGGCCTTGAAGTGCTATTTCCAATAAAAGTTTTAATATTAGAATATTGATTAGATAACTCATCTGACATTATAGATGATTTATGAATTTTAAATTCCTCTAAATCATTGTTTTCATTTGGAAAAAAAAAGAAATTATCTTTATAGTTCTTGGAGGATAAGAAGCTTATTTCATTTAGCTTTTTATTTATAATATTTTGATTCAGATTACCAAAATGAATTTTAGATTTATTTTTTTTAAATTTCAAAGAGAAAATTAAAGGTTCATTTTTCTCTTTTTTTTCTAATTCCCAGTAATTCTGAGCATTAGAATTAAATATCCCCATAAACAATAAGATTAAAAAATAAGAGATTAATTTTGGACTCAATTTGAATTACTTATAACCTTTGAATTATTAGAGGAAAGCTTTATTT
>Ga0114997_10000884_pt1 | contig 24980 bp, 23 predicted proteins | sample ArcticOcean_MG_C_2_FD_87045 | JGI IMG/M metagenome (GOLD analysis project Ga0114997, IMG submission 87045) | Marine microbial communities from western Arctic Ocean - ArcticOcean_MG_CB4_136 | ecosystem: Environmental > Aquatic > Marine > Oceanic | place: Arctic Ocean: Canada Basin | collected... | reverse complement strand
TGTTATCAGCCAGTTGAAAGCCCAGTCTCGCGACACCGGAGCCGCTGTTTGGCGAGATGTGGCCATGCGCCTCTCTAAGAGTCGCAAGAATTGGGCACAGCCGAACTTGAGCCGTGTGAGTCGCTACGCCCCAGAGGGTGCAACCATCCTCGTCCCAGGCAAGCTGCTCGGCTCAGGTGAACTGTCCGCAAGCCACAGCATCGCCGCCTACAGTGTTAGCAACGGTGCACGTGAGAAGATAGAAGCCGCTGGTGGTCGAATTATGACCTACAGTGAGCTGATGAACGAAAACCCATCTGGAACGGGGGTTGTTATCCTTGGATGAAACAACCTATGTTTTTGACGCGAATGGACTGATTCTCGGTCGTCTCGCATCAGCAACAGCAGATATTTTACTCAAAGCAGCCCGTGATAATCGAGATGACAAAGTGATCATCATCAATGCAGAACATACCATTGTCTCTGGTCGCCCACGCTCAGTTCTCAATACATATCATGCCAAGTATAAGTTGAATCACGCCCGTAAGGGTCCGTTTTTCCCTCGTATGCCTGATATGATTCTCAAGAGAGCCGTCCGAGGAATGTTACCGTACCAAAAGATTAGCAGCGGTCGCCGAGCACTACGTAATTTGCGTGTTGAAATCGGTTGTCCTGCTCATTTATCCGGTGACCTTCCTGAAGGCCACGTTCATGGAGACACTACAAAATTCCGTAAGGATCTCCCTGAGAGATTCATCAGCCTTGGAGATATTAGCGCCGATCTCGGCGCACCATCCCACCGTTGGACCGGAGGTGAGCAATGATGGCTCGTAAAAAGCAAAAGTCAGTACAATCATCTGGTAAGCGTAAGACTGCAGTTGCCCGTGCTTCACTCAAGGCTGGTAAAGGCCGAGTTCGTGTGAACAGTGCACCTATCGAAATTCTACAACCATCTCTTGCACGTCGCAAGTCGATGGAACCATTGATTATTGCAGATGCAATGAACCGATTGAGCAAGGTCGACATTAACATCACCACACTTGGTGGTGGAATAATGGGTCAGACTGACGCTATTCGAACCGCAATCGCCCGTGGCCTTGTTCTTTACAACGGTGGCGCAGAAGGTATCGATGAAGAACTTCGAGAAGAATTCCTCCGCTTTGACCGTAGCCTTTTGGTTAACGATCCTCGACGCAAGGAAGCCAAGCACCAACTCGGACGCGGTGCTCGTCGCAAGAAGCAGAAGTCCTATCGATGAGGTGAAATGATGATTATACCAATACGATGTTTTAGTTGTGGGGGCGTTATTGCCCATAAGTGGGAAGAATTCAGTGAATTGACAGCAGCAGGTGTCGAAATGGCAGATGCGCTTGACCAAGTTGGTCTGATGCGCTACTGTTGCCGCCGTATGTATGTCGGTCACATTGACCTCATCTACGAAATCGCTCCTTTCAGCACTTCTATTCAATGAGACTTACCAATCGGGGCCCGTGGGTTAGCTTGGCCTATACTTGGCGGCTGGGGGCCGTCAGACCCCAGTTCAAATCTGGGCGGGCCCACTCACTGCTGTCAAAGCCAAAAAGGCTCAATTTTGAGTGACCTGTAACCTTTGGTTTGATATGGGGCTTTGAAGAGTAGGGAACATGCGAACTGTTCGGGCACTGTGTTTGGCAACCCTCCTTCTGTTAACCCCCCTATCTCTTCTTGCAACACCTGCAATGGCTATTGACTCCTCAATCACTGTCGATACAACGTGGTCAGGAACAGTGTTGCTCACCGGAAACGTCACCGTCACAAACGGCTCGACCCTCACGCTTTCCCCTGGGACCACTGTAGATGGCGGTGACGGATATTGGATTCGTGTCGATGGCACACTCCATGCGACTCAAAGCGACTTTTTCTCATCTCAAGTACCACTCACAGGCGGCTCTCATGGAGCCGGATTATGGACTGGGATTTACATTACCAACAAAGGTCATGCGGTTTTGAATGAGGTAACGATTGATAACGCGAAAACTGCAATAAAGGTCGAAGGTCAACTTTCAGCCTACAAAGTCACCATCAACGACGCCTATATTGGCATCAATGTAATCGGTTCTGCAGATATTGAATCGCTCACTGCACATCACATCGATTACGAAGTTCTTCGAAATTCAGGAAATTTGACCCTCACCACAGGTACATTTAGCGATATTGCTGGTGGTCTTTGGTCGACAGGAACGAGTACGGTTGACACGGTAACGATTTCTCAAGCAGGAACGGGCTTGCGTTCGACAAGCGGTACACTCTCTGCAACAGGAATTGGATTCATCGATACAACAGTGGCTATCGCCAGCCAGCAAGGAGCCTCCACTACGGTTCAAAGCATAACTGGCGACAATGTCGCCCTCCTCATCGATGCAGCTGACAGTGATGATTTGACCATCTCCACCGGCGTTGTTTCAGGACACCGCCTTCTTCTTGCTAATGGAGCGAGTGCTTTTTCAATCAACGACCTCGAATTCGAAGGAAGTCTGTCAGAATCACTGCCCATCGTAGACCAGAGATGTACAGGCACCTGTAGTTGGAGCGACATTAGCGTCTCTAATATCACCAATGGTTTCATCCTTTCAGGCTCAGGCAATCACTCAATATCTAGCCTAGACCTTTCTGCCACGGAACGGGGAATCGAAGGAACAGGAACCGGCCATATCACATTCGATTTCGTCAACCTAACAGCCGGAACAAAGGGCATAGAATTCCGAGACCCAGATAGCATTCTGAATGAAGTTTCAGTTGAAATGACATCAAACATATCAACGGCTTATGATATTCTTGATGGAGACCATCAATGGACTTCTGTTGCTGCTTCAAAAACTTATTACCCCCAAGACACGACTTCAATCGGCCTTACTGCATGGTATACAACCATCGAATCAAACTCGTTCACAGTGCTTAATTTCGGTAACGGAATACAAGCCAACCATGCCGAAATTTCTGGCACTTCGCTTTCGGTTCAAGATGGAAAGGGCGTCGGTATTCAATTGGAACACAGTTCACTCAGTGTTGACGCATTGAACACACGGGTACATCCCGAAGGTGTAATTTTAGACAAATCTTCACAACTGCATGTTTCAGATTGGACCGCTGCAACACATACAACGCCACTCGCAATCAGTACCTATTCGTCCGCAACCATTAGAAATTTCCAACCTCAAAACACTCTAGCATCTTCCTCCGATGCTCTTGGAGATGGCACCCTCATCTATGGCGGGTCAACTGCAGTGAACATTGCAGTATCATCAGCATCGCATCTAGAAGAAACCCCTGTGACGTTCACCGATTTAGCAGGAAATCCTGTTCAAGCTACAATCAATGTTCATGGTTTTTCCATGCAAAGCGATGTTAACGGAGGTGCAACGCTCCCACTTCTCAGTGCCAATGATGGCGGGTCCTCAGTTGATGTTACGCTTGCCGGTGCCGGTGTCCGGGTCATATTGTATGGTTCTCAAACTGGGCAATCCGTTCAAGTTCCAGTCATCCCTCAAGGGGATTGGACCATTTCCACCGGCCAATTCGTATTCCTTGGCCCTCGACCTGATGGATTGCCGCATACGATGACTGGCGACCTTACGGTGTCCACTGGAGCCGGCTTAGAATTGTCTGGAACTTCACTGGAACTTCCTGCTACAGGAACCGTAGAGATCCAAGGTTCAGGAGAATTAACCGGTAGTGACGCATCTCTTGTTTCTAACAGTATTTCTCTTGGCTTTGATTCAGTGCTCACACAATCCGATGGAGGTCAAGGAATGACTATTGATTCCAATCTCACTTGGGCCTGCCAAACAACACGCAGCGTTTCAAACATCGATATTCTTGGTTCTATGCTGCTCCAACCCGGATGCACAGTCGAGATACTTGAGGGGAGTGTCGAAGGAACGGTCACAGCACACACCAGTGCCGAATTAACGATATTATCCTCACTTCATCTCACAGTTCTTGACAAAGGAGAACCAGTTGAAGGTGCATTGATTTCGATTGATGGGGCTGTTACGACAACCGATGTAAACGGTGAAGTTTCGACCACAGCAACTGCACGACATGTCGATGATGATTCTCAAACAGTAGGTGGTATCAAAAACATCAATCTTCAAATTGGTTCTTTCATGGATTTTGTTACTTGGGATTCATCGACCTCGTTTGAACACATGTTCATGGCTTCAACCATCACACCAGGCTCCCTTTCCAACTGGCTTGTTCTCGAAGCCCAATGGAGTCCGTATTTCCTCGACGGCGACCTTGCCGTCGAAGCATTAGGTACTTTCACCATCGACGATGGAGTATCTCTTCGTATTTCGGAGGGAAGTCAAATCAGTGTCGATGGCCGGATCGATGCAGGGGCTGCAACTCTCTCGTCTACTGGCGGAGGTTCTCGTTGGGGCGGATTTGTCATGGGTGGTGCAAGTTCAACAATTGATTTGTCACTAACCAACATCGTTGAAGCCTCGCCGGCTTTGACTGTTGAAAGCCAAGGTACATTCATCGGTGACGGAATCACCATGGCCCGCTCTTCGGGCGCAGACCCCTTAATTCTCATCAACAGCAATAGTAATGCGAACATCACACTAAAAAATTCAGAGATGTATGATGCAGGAAACGGATGTATCAAGGCATTCCCGTCGTCGAGTCATCTAACACTTTCCGAGGTCACACTCGAATCTTGTAACGGCATTGGTGTATGGGCTCGCCAAATATCACTCAATTTTGACTCGGTTATGGTTGGAGATGGCGTATCTACTGGATTTGATTTTACTGCTGTAACAGGGGCATTGTCGCATGTCGACGCATCCTTGTTCAGTGGCAGTGGAAGCATTCTCGCTTTAGATACAATCGATGAAGATTTTACCGTTTCCCATTTGAATGGAACAGTTGGAGCAAGTGCCGGCATCACCGGAACAAACAGCCGTGCCATTCAGATGAGCAATATCCAACTTACCGGCTCGCCAGCGTTTGATTTCGACCATTCAGCAGGAATGCTGGACGGCATTATATTGAACGGCCTTGGCTCAGGAACCGCATTCATTAGCCATCACGGGCGTGCTTCTGATTCCCTCGTCGTCGAAGATATGGTCGCCTTTGCTTATTCAGTTGCCATTGATTTACATGGTGATGAAGGCGATGGCGCCATCGCCCCACTGATTATCCGCAACCCCGACATCATCGCCTCTACAGTGCTCTCTTCAGAGAATTACCCAGCCCGTATCGAAGGTGGTACAACGTACGGTGTAGTTTCCGCCTCAGGAGAGATTCTCATCGACCTCATCGACACATCCACTGAAAATCCTTCGATGTATGATGGTGCAGAATTACGGACTTGGAAGACATTTACGCTAAATGCCAAGCTGAACGGGGCGCTTCATGATGTTGAATTTTCAATAATTACTCTCGGCCTGTCGCCTGTATTTTCAACATCGGTGTATGGTAATTCACTACTCGTAGAGATTCCAGTTTCATACGCTGGAAACGAAACTGGTTCCAACCTCACTTCTTTCACAATTACAACTCAAGCCAGTGGTTTACCGGATACCGTTCACATTACGAATTATTCTGAGACAACACTCCCGCTCATCGAAATCACATTGATTTCAAACAACCCACCAACAGTCGAAATTGTTGAACCTTATTCTGGTGAACGGGTTATGGAATCTGTGCATTTACTCGCAGCAGCAGAATTCTCGGATGATTTAGATGATGCACAGAACTTGACCTTGGTATGGATTATTACAGATTCCTTCGGTGATGAAGTCATGCGTGGGCCGAATGAGCCGCAATACAACATTACTGATTTACAGTTTGGATTGTATGTGCTTGAATTACGAGTTACCGATACACTGGGGGCAACCTCAAGCGACGCAGTCGATTTCGAAGTAACTGAACTTGACAGTGACGGGGATTGGACCAATACCTGTATTTTATCATTGAATACCAGTGTGTGGTTTGATAACACAATTGGCTATTCATGCGGCCCTGACAGTAAAGACACCGACGATGATAACGACGGCCACCCAGACACTCGAGATGCATGGTCGGTCGACCCATGCGCATGGCAAGACTCCGATAACGATGGCCTACCCAACAATATCAATTGTCCCGAAGGAAAAACGACCTATCTTACCGAAGACCAAGACGATGATAACGACGGCGTTCTTGATGTGTTGGAAGGCGTAAGTAGTGACAGCAGCGGAGATTTTTCAACAGGAACATTATTGCTGATTGTTTTAATTATTGCAGGCATTATCATTTTCATGACGAGGATGAATCGCGGTGGCGGCGAACTCGGCTCAATTGACGAGCGGCACCTTTGAGGCATCAACATGGCTGAAAATTTGCTTTTGTCTGCAAACGTGGTCGCAGGAAGTGCAGTTTTTATTCTCGGGCTAATCGTAGCATGGGACGCCTTTTGGTTGACTCGTCAGATAAGTGACATACCTAAATTGGGCGAATTGAGGAATGGCGGTTTTGCTTGGCAGAGCGAAGGCCCCCAAGAAGTAATTCGCCAATGGGGAAATCTTGCTTCAATGGCCGCCATGATCGCCCTTCCTTGGGCGCTTATCAGGGCATCAAACACCAGTTATTGGTACGTTATTGTCTGGGATCTTCTTTTGACCCTTCACATCATTTCATTGCTCATTCCAAAGCGTTATGCCATCACCCGTACTCATCTTTTTGCCGACGGTCAGAGGTATGATTGGGTTCGATTACGACTTGCCCGCCGTCAACCGGCCCGCCGAATCATGTTGCTACGAAAAGGCTGGGGTGTTTTCGGACCTCTGCCGTTGGGCGGAGGTCAAAACGACTTGTCTGTGGCCCGTTCTCGCATTACTTTGGCGCTTGATACTGAGGCTGATTGGCCTCAAAACATGTCAAAAGCAACGGAAGAAGAGTAGCGTCATTCTCAATAGTCGTCTTGCTTTGGGCGGACTATGGAATGGACGCGAAGCGGCGATGATGTATTTTTGCGACTTGACCCTGGCGAGGAAATCCACGCCTCTATTCGAACTCTTGCAGATGAAGCAGGCATTGATGCTGCAGCAATTACTAGCGGTATTGGCCGAACTAGAATGAATGTTCATGGGTTTATGGACGAATCTCACAAATACCATCGATGGACACTTGTAGAAGCGAGTGAATTGGTAAGCATGCAAGGAAACTTGGCACGCCATGAAGACGGTAGTGCCTTCACGCACATCCATGCGATATTTACGGCAAACGACAACACAGTTCATGCCGGACATTTGTTTGAAGCAACCGTTCATGTGGTCGCCGAAATACATTTGAGAGTACTTTCTCAAGCTATTATGACGCGTTGCCCAATGGCGAATAGCGAGTTTGTCGCTCTTCGTTTCAGTTGACTATAAAGCGAGCCTTAAGAAGTCTCGATACCCTCGTACTATTATGGCGCAGACCGGCCCTTCTCCAGCAGATGAGCCGGCGCGAATAGAGTGGCTTGCTGAACAGATTGCTCACCATTCACATCTTTACTACAACCTTGCAGAATCTGAAATTTCAGACACAGCATTCGACCGATTATGGGACGAACTCAACTCTCTTTCAAACGACCACCCCCAACTCCATCGAGTTGGTGCAGATATTGATCCAGGCTCCGTCAAAGTAGAGCACATGTTTCCAATGCGCAGTCTTGACAAGGCAACAGCAGATGAAGAAATCAATCATTTTGTTAACGAAACTGCATTAGGGGCTACTCGCTTTCTTTCACAGCCTAAACTCGATGGCTCCGCTCTCTCATTGGAGTATCGAAAAGGTCGATTGGTTCGAGCAGCAACTAGGGGAAGTGGGGAAAGAGGAGAAGATGTCACCCGAAATGCACGTAAAGTTGGCAATGTGCCTGAACGATTGAATGTCGAGGTGGATGTCCATGTTCGCGGGGAAGTCGTCATGCAACGAGATATTTTTGATTTTAAGTATAGCGACATTTCTCCAAACCCTCGAAATCTCGCGGCAGGTGCTCTTCGCCAAAAGCGAGCCGAAGGAAAAGCAAAACCCAGTGATTTGGTCTTCCAAGCATACGATGCAAAATTCCCCGCTCTAAACGACCGCCATCCAGACGCCACCGAACCCCCAAATACAGAATTCGATAGTGAAATCCTCGATTGGTTAAGCGAAGTTGCTGGTATTTGTCCAGCGCCTTGGAAAACTCATCAAGCTGAAACACCATCTGAAGTAACCCAGTTGATGATTCAAACAACCGAGCACTGGACGGGAATTAGAGGCCAACACCCATTCGAAATAGATGGTGTAGTGTTCAAAGTTGATTCGCTAACAACTCGTCAATTACTCGGTATGACAGCCCACCACCCCCGTTGGGCATTAGCGTGGAAGTTCCCTCCCGAAGAAGCGACATCTGTATTACTCGAAGTCAATTGGCAAACTGGGAGAACAGGCGCAGTCACCCCTGTTGCCCGTATTGCGCCTCAGACTGTTGGAGGTGTGACTGTTGAACACACTACGTTGCATAACGTCGGTGAAGTCAAACGCCTTGGTCTACAACTTGGAGATAAAGTTCTCATCGTACGCCGAGGCGACGTCATCCCGAAAATTGAATCTGGATTAGGTCCGGCCAAACCAGAAGATCTCGCCAATCGATACCATGCCGATGGAACGCCCTTTGACGAAAATCTACCTCTCGATAGAACCATCGCCATCCCCTCGCATTGTCCTGCTTGCGAGGGTGAATTGGAAACCGAGGGGGCGTTTCTGCGATGTACAGATCTAATGTGCGACGCTCGAACAAGTCGTTCCATTCTCTATTGGTGCAGAGCGCTAGAAATGGATGGTATCGGTGAGAAACTCGTTGAACAATTACTTGAACAAGGGCACATCAAGAATATCCCTGATCTGTTTCGCCTCCAACAAGCCGAACTTGAAAACATGGAACGGATGGGCGAAAAGTCAGCCCTCAATGTGTTGAGTGAACTCAGCAAAGTCAAGGAACTCCAACTCGGCAAATTCTTGCACGCCTTGGGCCTCCCAGGTATCGGGCCAGAATTGGCAACTTCTGTGGCACAACATTGCGGTGATTTCCCCTCACTCTTACAATGGGTAGAGGATGCTTTTGCTACAATCGATGATGAATCATTTGGGCCCCTTAACGATGAGAAAGACAAACCCTTTTCAGAAAATCAAGCCATTCGTTCATTGTGTAATGTCGAAGGAATCGGCAGTAAGGTTGCTCTCCAAGTTCGTGATGGACTTTCAAAAAGAAAAGAAATGTTGCTCGACCTTGCTACGCTCGTCACAATTTTTGATGAGCCAAAAGCAGCTTCTGGCGGGCCACTCGATGGAATGACATTTTGCTTAACAGGTGCTCTTCAAAAACCCCGAAAGGAAGTTCAATTGGCCATCAAAGCAGCAGGTGGAAAAACCGTCGGCAGCGTTTCTTCACAACTCAGCGTATTGCTCGCCGGAGAAAAAGCAGGCACGAAATTGGCAAAAGCACAATCGCTCGGAGTACAAGTATGGTCCGAGCAACAACTCGAAGCAGCAATCGGACAAACTGAATCACCTTCTCAATCCCACTCAGTAACCAATTCCGAATCCGAGCAGAAGTTAGAACCCGAACCCGAACCCGAAAACAAAGAGAAAAAGCAACCATCGCTTTTGGATTTCAAATGACATCAAGATTTTTATCAAAGCCACTCTTCATTAACTATCGGAAACCACGAAAAATAGGGGATGAAATTGACGACGATGACACCCCAACAATTCATCGACGAGGTCCTTGAATTTTCAGAATTTGGTACGAAGACCCATCTCGAACCATTTGAGTGGGAAGTCGATGGGAAAAAAGCCACCACTATGAAAGCAACCAATGAATATTGGACAAGCCGCCAACGTCAAGCCCATTCTTTGCATGAGATCTCATATAGAGCATGTTACAAACCACAACTTCCACGATTTTTCATCGAACGTTTGTCGAAACCCGGTGATGCCGTATATGACCCTTTCATGGGACGTGGAACAACCCAAATGGAAGCCTTTCTTCTCGGAAGAAAACCCCTTGGAAACGACATCAATCCGTTGAGTAAAGTACTTCTCGCACCGCGCCTTTCACCACCACGAATTGAAGATATTGAACAGCGATTAAAGCAAATAGATTTGAGTAAATCAAAAGAAAACAACAGCGATTTGCTCGCCTTTTATCATGCAGATACATTGAAAGAAATCATTGCATTGAAAGAATATTTCATTGAACGTGAACTACAAGGAAATCTCGATAACACCGATGCATGGATTCGAATGGTTGCAATTAACCGATTATCCGGACATTCACCTGGTTTCTTTTCAGTATACACTCTTCCTCCGAATCAAGCAGTGAGCGTAAAGCGCCAATTGAAAATCAACGAAACACGCAATCAGGCACCAGAATATAAGGAAATCCGTTCTCGGATTCTCAAGAAATCGAAGAGTTTACTCAAGGATTGGAACAGGGCTACAAATAATGATTTCACCCACGACCTTTCGGCAGTAATGGCTAATCAAGATGCTCAAAACGTTTCAGAAATTACAACCTCTTCAGTACAACTTGCCGTCACATCCCCCCCGTTCCTCGATGTCGTGGACTATCAAGCAGACAATTGGCTGCGGTGTTGGTTCATCGGCATTGATTCTTCCGAAATAAAAATCAGCCAATTGAAAAATATTGAAGATTGGGAGAAAACGATGACGTCCGTACTCAAAGATCTTCACCGAATCGTGAAACCAGGTGGATTCATTGCTTTTGAAGTTGGAGAAGTACGAAATGGCACAGTCTTGCTTGAAGAAAATGTCCTGCGATGCGGCGTTCGAGCAGGTTTGGAACCACTCATCATTCTCATCAACGCCCAAGAATTCACCAAAACAGCAAACGCATGGGGAGTCGATAACAAGTCAAAGGGGACAAATACGAATCGCATTGTTGTCTTTCGAAACCCATGAATATATTCTCTTAAATTGAAGATTATACTTTCACACCACCAACCCTTTGATAACTACCTGTGCAGTGGTTGAAGCATGAATCGAAAGTCACTTGCCATGATTTTGATTCTTCTTGTCTTACTTGGCACTACACCTTTGACTGAGGGTAAATTTGCTGGAAAATACAATCAAAGTGCCGGATGTACCTGCCACTCACAATCCGGTACACCGGCTGCCACCGTGACTTTAACCGGGCAACCGAGCCAATACACCGCAGGGGCATCTTCAACTCTAACCGTCACAGTGAGTAACGGCATCAGTGGCACAAGCGGTGGGTTTAGCCTCGAAGTCGACAAAGGCTCTCTTTCCATAGGCACTGGTTTAGGGGTTCAGGTGAATAGCGCCCAAAACAGCGCAACGCATACAAGTTCAGGAAACGCCCAACGGTCTTGGACTGTTGATTGGACTGCGCCACCAATAGGTTCTGGTGACGTCACCCTTTCCATTGCAGGTTTGACTGCAGACAGTAACAATGCGAACTCAGGTGACCGATGGTCCATAGCATCCTATCAAGTTTCAGAAGCAGGCGGTATTCCAAATACCGCGCCAAATGTTTCGGATGTGATGTTAGGTCCAATTGGAGCAACAACGACATCGCCACTGACTCTCAGTTACTCCTATTTGGATGCAGACAATGATTCTGAGTCTGGAACGCAAATTCAATGGTACAAAGATGGCGTTGAACAAATTGGCCTCCAAGGGTTGGTTATTCCAGCATCTGCAACCTCTAAGGGTGAAGAGTGGAATGCAACCGTCACACCTTCCGATGGTTCGGACTCGGGCACCCCGCTGTCGAGCAATATACTGACGATTGCCAATTCCATCCCCACTTTGACAACTCCCTTAATTCAACCGACAACTCCAACCGCCGATGACGCTTTATCGTTCAGCAGTTCCACTTTTGACGATGATGCAGATACGGTATATTTTGATGTTCATTGGTTCCTCGATGGGGTACTTGTTTCTGAATTGAACGACATGGAAACCATTCCTTCATTCGCAATACGGGATGGCGAATCATGGACAGTTGATATTCGAGTTAATGATAGTGAAGACACCTCACAGTGGAGATCTTCTCCTGTGGTTATGATTGGGGTTGGACAAACCAACGCCGTTCCTGTAGCAACCGCCGTGGAATTGAACCCCGCAATAATTTATACGACCGATGACATTTCAGTCAACTATATTTTTACTGATGCCGATGAAGATATCGAAGTTGATTTTGAAATTAACTGGTTTCTCAACGATTCACCCTTTGCCTTTGCCGAAAACAGCATGACGCTCCCATCAAGTTTTACTGAAAAGGGGCAGAGTTGGTTTGCCAAAGTCCGTGTGAATGACGGCACTGAATGGTCTCCTTGGGCTTCAAGCAACACACTTCTGGTACAAAACACTGCACCGGTTACCGAATCTCTTTCGTTGAGTCACATGGAAGCAAAAACAACCGATTCCATAACAGTCGAGTTTACTTTGTCTGATATCGATGGAGATGTTGAATCAAGTTCGGAAATTACTTGGTGGAAAAACGGCGTTCAGGAATCATCTCTTACAGGACTGGTAACGCTTCCAGGCGAATCAACATTGAAAGGTGAAATATGGACTGTAATGGTGAAAGCAGGTGATGGAGCGGATGTCAGTGAAACCGCCCTTTCTGCAAATGTAACCATCATCAATAGTGCTCCAACTGCAAACTTGACTCTTTCTTCGAATGTAACATCTCTTGGGCCATTGAATCTAGTAATCACCACCGAAGATGTAGATGGAGATGTTGTTGAAACAGAGATCATGTGGTACCGCAATGGTTTCCTCGAAGGCTCACTCACAGGTGAAATAAGTGTCCCAACTCAATTGCTTGGCCCAGGTCAAACTTGGGCAGTACACGTCATACCAACAGATAGTGATTCAGCACCTGGCGCTACCGCAATCGAAACAATCACTGTACTCAATATCGAACCCGAGGCCCGAATCGGAGTTCAAACCGAGTCGATTTGGATTGGGGAACGGACGACACTCGATGCCGCCCAATCGAGTGATGCAGACGGACGAATTGTAGAAGCAATATGGTCATGGACCGATACCTCAGGTAATATTGGTTCGGATTCGGGTTTTGAAATCCAAATTATTCCACTCTCCAATACGGTTGTTACCCTCACAGTCATCGATGACATGGGGGCAATTGCTACTGTAAACTTACAACTGTCAGCAGTTCAAGGACCAATGATTACCGACTTCAATGCCGAATCAAAGGGCAAGTCGGTTGTATTGGAATGGAATTGGGATGGGCCAAATGCAACCTTTAACATTCTACGGAATGGAGTTTCGGTTGGAACAACAGTTTCTCAATCATTCACTGATATTCCCTTGTTTGCTGGCGAGACTTCCTATAACATTCAACCACAAATTGGTGACGAGACTTTGGTTGCAGGGACTTCTAGTTCACAATCCGTCTTGCTCGAACCAGCTGCTGCTGAGGCACCAGGGCCTTCTTCAAACGGTGGCTTCATTTCGGGAATCATCTTCTTGTTAATTGGATTTGCAGCAACTGGCTTTGCTTTCATGGAACGGAGGGATTGAGTTGAAAATGAAATATCGAATTCACACTGTGTTTGTTCTTTCGTTGCTTTTGCTTTGTTCCGCTTTTGGGGCTGCTGAACCCGGCGGTAATGGCGATTCGATTCAAGATATGCAATGCGGGGGGGCATGTCATGGAGATGCCTCAATCAACGAAACTTCTGGTGCAATACTCACTCTCTCATCACCTGCAACAATCTACGTTGGAATACCAACCACACTTACACTTTCCGTGACCAATATTGATACGAGTACAACTCGTTTGGTTGGTTTGTTTTTGTTAACGGATATGACGGGGCACGCAGATACCCCACAGGATGCAGGATGGGAAATTCTCTCGGATGTGAACGGCGGGGTGATGAATTATATCGAACAAACGCTTGATTCTGGGCAAAATGAAACCAGTATCTCATGGGTTATTCGAGCATCCACGTTGGGAACAACTACTTTTCACGCAGCGATTCATCACGGCGGCGGATATTCCACTCCTTTCTTTGGAACCACGGCTACCGGAGTTGAAGTTATAGTCGAAAGCGTTCCAGAAAATTTACCAAGACTCGTGGCTGATTTTACGCCACCAACACTTCGAGCGCTTGATACACCAACCGAGTTAAACATCCAAACACAATTTACCGACTCAATGCAATTTGAATGGAAATCCGAAGACGGCCTTATCACTAATTCACCAGTCAATAGCACGGGGAATAACAGTTGGACAACCACCATTCCAGCAGCATTGCAACCAACTACGGTTCAATGGCGAGTTATCCTCGAAGGCGTAGGGCCTGAGCAAACGACACCCTGGTTCACCCTCGCTGCCGAAGAAAACAGTTGGGAAGTAGCAGAAAACGCAGTCTATCTCCAAGCCTTTGCCCTTCTTTTCATGACCGCTGGAATCGTAATTGCACTCCAAACACGCTTCATCTCGGATTCACGCACTAGCGATAACTCAGCCAAAAAATATGGAGGTGAACAAGTATGATTTCTTCTGGAACCTTTCACGTCGTGACTACAGAACTCGTCGTTGGAGCCTTTTCAGTTGCAGGATTGAGCTTTACGTTATGCCTTCTCATCCATCTTGATATTTTGAAACAACCATCATGGTCAACAATGCTTGATCATGTGGCACATTTCACTCTCGCTTTCGGACTTGTCGCGACACCATTCGCGATATTAAGTGGCCTTTCCTCAGCACCTGGAGAGGGATTGAACAGCCCCATCTTAGTCAACAAGATGTTTCTCTCGATGACAGGATTCGGTTTCGCACTCGGTTGCCTACTCGCTCGTTGGCGCCTTGGAAACAAAGTATGGTCAACTACAAAATCCATCGCTCTTCACGGCGCATCAGGTCTCGCTGCCTCCGGTTCAATGTTGTTGACGGCTTCAGCAGGAGGCACATTTGCACGAGGAGAATCACTCCTCGATATTTTCCATTTGCCTTACGAGCATGTTTTCTTGTTCCCTGTGCTGATAAGTGCAATTGCACTCCTGTTGGGAATGACAATGCTGGTACTGGGTTGGAAACGGATGAATGATTCTTCAACCGTACATTGAATTGCTTGTTGAAACATCAGGTGCATCTTCAGCGCCTTCCATCATTGATTTGATTTGACTTTCAAGTAAGTCCGCTTCTTTAAGAAGTGGCTCGTGAGGTAAATCGATGGTTGGGAGCAATTTGTTGAGCGTCTCAATCAATGTTGCAGCAGCACGAGCATCAGGCCACCGAGGGTCGGCTTCAACCATGATCGACATCAAATCGAGGCCACGTCGTCGTGCTTCACTCAAGATTGCGGCGTTGATGCCCTTGATGACGCCTTGGTTGAGTAATGTGATGTCCATTGAAGTGAGCATATCTCTTACTTTTTGATTTGCCCCGATTCCAACAACATCCACTCCCTCTGTATCTTCGTATTCAACAGTTGGTTCAGCGCCGTTGAGGTTTCCCTTCATGCCTTCTTTAGCAAAGGCATCGATGACGACGCCATGAACGATTTTGTTTTCTTTCGACCATTCAAACATTGCCCAAACTATGTCATTTACCAAGGGTTCAGGAATGACAAGTTCACTCATCAAAAGAATCACCTGGTCGCATCCTTCAATGGTGCATTGAGGCTTACCAGCATAGGCTCGGATGACGGGCAACGGTTCGCCATCCTGGACCAAAGTAATCACTGGAAGACGGGGATCGATAACCGCGCCAACAAACTCCAAATCTAAATGGTCAATTAAAAAATGAGCAACGACACTTGAGACCATGCCGATGCTTGGAAAACATGCGACAACCATCGCATTCTCAGTTTCAATTTTAGTATTGAGGCGAACACTCGGTCGTTCCATGTGGTTGTGCTGTTGCTCTTAGGCTTCAACACTTTGCATCTCCTGTAATCATCGGTGGATTGATGGTCGTTGAATGAGAGCATTCGGCATGGCGGAGCAATCAACCCCACAGCCTCGGCCCCATATGCTCTCGCCATCTGCCTGGAATCGCTTTGAGACCTGTCCACGGATGTATTGGTTGAGTCGTCAAGGTTTGCCCCGTAAAGCAGGAATGGCAGCCTCTCTTGGAACAGCAGTCCACGCCTCGGTCGAAGATTTGCTTCTTCACGATATTTCCCATATTGGTGATGCTGAAAGCGGTTGGCTTCCTGAACATGCTGAACGCATCCTCAAAGTGCGTTGGCAAGAAGAAAAAGCCATCTTCGACGCAACCCCTCGTCGCCCTCAATGGAAAGAAGACAAGTGGAAAGATGCGGTACGAAATCAACGAGGTGCAGTGATGATGTTGCTGGACCATGTTGGAGTTCGCAGCCTTGAACAAGAACGAATCACGGGCGCTTTATGGCGCCGAATTCAGAAACTCGCTATTGCGGTTGAAGGCGAATTGAAGACTGCGGACGGACGTCTTATGGGGCGCCTAGATTTACTAATGGGCGACATCGATGATGCCGGTGAATTAGTGGGATGGTTGGTTGCTGACCTCAAAACTGGCCGAACGCCAGAAACTGAATTAAAGGTCGATGTAAATCGACAACTTCGAATGTATCGAGATATTATTATTGCCAATAACCCGAATGCCCCAACAGTAAGAACCGAAGGATGGTACACTCAGAACGCTTCTAAATGGGCTGCACAGGGGGAAAGTGTGCTTGAGGCAGCATATGCTGCTTGGCAAGCAACGGTCCCAACTCCTCTCCCCATGGAGCCGACGATCGGCGAATCATCGTGTGGGGGATTCTGTGATTGGAAAGCTTGGTGCCCTCACTGGTGGAATTGGAGAAAGGACAACGGCACGCTTCACAAGGAAGATTTTTCCGATGCTGTGGTTTTACTACAAGATTATGATTCAAATACGGGTTCAGCAGTTCTCGAACTCTGTGAACCCGCAGATGCTAGCGGCAGAGCATTACCAACAGGTGTACGACAATCTGCTCGTTTCGACAATCGGGGCAAAGAAGCGCTTGATGAAGTGCTGGCAACCGGACATCAAGGGCCGATTTATTTGGGCTCAATCATGACACAGGCAAGAGCCTGGAGAATTGGGCACTGGTGCGATGTCTTACCATGGAATCCGTTACCAGATGGAATTGAATATCACCGAGAAAACAATTAGTTTGTAACCGGTGTATGCATCGAATCACCGTTGTTAAAACAGAAGATTCCGGCAAAGAAACTATATGTCACTTTATTTTGTTTACAAATGTATGGTTGAAATCTTATGCCCGCATTGTGAAGAGGAAATCGAATTGGACGATGATGCCCAAGGAGAATTCTCTTGCCCACATTGTGATGGCGAATTTGAGTGGGGCATGGATGAAGTTGCTGCTCCCGAGGCGCCCGAGGCCACCGAATTTGAAGAATTCGAAGATATAGCGGCGTTTTCACGAAACGATGTCTTGCAAGAATATTCGGATAATCCGGCTTTGAGAATAACCGTTGGTGTTATTTTTGCGATCTGGTTGGGCATTCACGCAATAGGTTCTATTTTCATAATTTTTTCTGGGATGTTAGTAGATGGCATAGAGAATGCTGTTGATAGTGGAACTAGCGCTGGCTCTTTTTTCATATTAATTGGACTTGCAATGCTTGTCTTTTATAGCATGGGTGTATTTTTTGGAATAAAAATGGCCATGGGCCGACTCCATGGCCTCATCGGTTCTACTATAATCGCTGGATTGTCACTCGGCATAGTCATTATTGGATGGCTAACCGATGACGTAGACGAATGCCTTTCTTGGGAAACGGACCCTAATTGGGGGCCGGAAATGTGTTCTGAATGGGGGCCAGCCCCGTTCCCAATTGCTGCTCTTATACTTTGGCTTATGGTGGCCAGTGGACTATGCACAATGATTTTTATTCCCAAAGTTAAAGCTATATTTTATTAAACCTGATCTCAAATTTTGATTTGTTAGAGAAGTTTATTTACTTCCATTTAGTGAGGGAATCATGGCAGGAACAGATGTGTTGATTGGCAAAATAGTATCATATGCTCTAACTGGCATCGGCGTAATATTATTATTGGTAGCAAGTTCAAAATTGTATTTTTACGATGCCGAAGACAATGGCCTCAAGACCCTTAAAGAAGGTGAATTCCAAGTCGAAGATGGTAATGAAGGGTACCGTATTTATACCAAACATAATAATTGCGGTGAAGTTGAAATCGAACTCTATTATTATGAGTCATTCATGAATATGGGCAACCTAATATTTAATCCAACTTGCAAAGGTAATCTTTTTGAGTTTGGTTCTGCAACTTCAGGTGACTGGTATTATATTGGAACTGTAGCCTTTGAGGGAAAATCATACAGTACAAGTACAGTAACTGACGAAGTAAAGGTGGACTTCAATGTTACTTCTTCGCATGAAGTAATGATTTCTGATAGAGAGCCTATTGTGGACGGTTTGAATCTCCGAACCATTTCAATGTATTCGATGGGTTTGGGTGCACTAATTTTTGGTGCAACTAGAAAATCTCAATTGGAGGGTATCATAAATCAAGAATCGAGTAATGGAATCTTCCATGACCATATAACCGCTTCTAACAATCAAACTGCTTTAGCGGCACTCGCATCATTAAAAAACTATATTTCGAGCACTAATACCACGCATACCAAGTTGTTTTCCTCCTTTGATTTGAATGATGATGGAACTATCAATCATTTCGAATTAATAACTGGTTTGAAATCATTGGGCATTGGAGGTTCATTTGGCTATGAGGATGTCAACGCTCTTGTTTCCCTATTAGACCTTAATGGCGATGGTACAATTGACATACGTGAACTGGGAATTGAACTTGATAAAAAGTTATGAATGAGCCTTTAGTGGGCCGTTAAATTGCCTATTTCTGTATGGTGATTTTTATTCCATACAAAAGAAATCTAAAAAATTACTTGGCAAATGCGTTGGTCAAAATGTTAGTAAGGGCAGATAAATACGAGGAGATGACAAATACTAGCGAAAATTAATCAATGCATCATGCTCCTTACCCATGTGTTTGGAATTAATGTCACAAAGGCTCACAGTGGATTTTATTCGTCGCCAAGATTGTACGCATATGCGAGAACAGAGGACCCACTGTATTCATTTACTTTCTACGCTTGAAATGTTTCGTGGCAAAAGTATTATCATACTTTTTTTCTTTATTAATGGTAATTCCTCTTTCGGGGTGCTTAGGCTCCCCATCATTTGGAAATGAGGATTGTTCTCAGCTTGCCGAAGATGGGATCGCATTATCGTTTGACGATAAAGGAAGTATTGAATCATGGAACGGCAGTATTGAATTCTTTGAAGAACATGGAGTTGTTGCAACCTTTTATGTAGACAGATGGCATTATTTAAACGAAGAAGAGATAGTAATTCTTCACCGATTACAAGATGGCGGGCATGAAATCGGCATACATACCATGAACCATTCAAATTACTTTGAATTCATTGAAGCTGGGGGGGATGCTCAAAGTTACCTAGAAATCGAAGTACTACCTTCCAAGCAAATTGCAGAAGAAATGGGTTTTGAGATTTCAACATTTGCTTACCCGCACGGTGCTAGGGACGTAGAAATCGATGATTTATTACTGAACCATTTTACTGTGCTGAGAGGAATTAATTCATACCACGAGGGTACACAAAGTTGGGATACTGGTTGTGAAGATGGGGGTGTATTTCGTTCAATATCTCCAACATCTGGAGACGGTAAGTATGTTGACGATATCATTGATAGTATAAAGAATTCAGAGGGAAATCGAACCATCCTGGCATACGGTCATGGAATTGAAGAAAGTGGATGGTCTCCTGTAAGTTTCGATGTATTGGGATCTATTATTGTTGCAGCAGAGGAATCTGGAAAGAATTGGTTATTGATGAAAGAACTTGGTGAAATCTAATTCAATGATGAACATAAGTACATTGTTGCTATACGAGGAAACTACATGATGCCCGAGGAATTGAAGGCGATGGAGATACACACTTGGATTATTTTTTTAGAATCACTAATATGCTAGTCTTTGAAGGGATAAATATGGCAGGCTCTGTGGAACCGAAGCCAATCATCATGATGAACACTCATGTTTATCCCCGCCATAGTAACGACCATGTGGCACCATTCATGCATGAATTTGCGAAGACTTGTTCTTCGTTTGCTCGAGTTATTGTTCATTGCCCACACGCACCAGGGCTTGCTGAAAGCGAAAATATTGACGGCGTGGAGATCCGAAGATTTCGATATGCGTCAGAGGCTAAGCAAACATTGGCTTATCGCGGAGATATGCACAAACAAGTTTTTGCTTCACCTTTCAAAGCCTACCTCTTTTTGAAATTTCTTTGGAAATGGAGGAAAGCAACCAAGCTATTAATTCAAGAGATTCAACCCGATATTGTTCATGCCCACTGGTTGATTCCTGGAGGATACGTGACTTCTAAGGCCATGAAGAAAAGTAAAACACCGCTTTTTTTGTCGATGCACGGTACGGATGTTTTCCTTGTTCGAAAGAGAAAACTCGCACAAAGAATGGCGAAAAAAATATTTCGACAATCTCGTAACAGTCATTTTGTTTCTAAAGCGTTGCAGGAGAGCATCGCAGTATCATGCCAAAGAAAAGCATCATCAAATGATTTAATCCTTCCAATGTTTTTTGATTTAAAACGGTTTTCAGAAATAGAAGGGAAAGCAGATACCAAGAAAATCCTATTTGTCGGAAGATTGCTATCGGTCAAAGGCGTTGACGTTCTTCTCGAAGCGTTTTCCATGTTTCATTCAAATGAAAATCAAAATCAATGGACATTAGATATTGTTGGAGACGGCCCTTTATCCGGAGATTTACAACAATTAGCAGAGCAAAAAAATATTTCAAACAATGTCACATTTCACGGTTCTCTGGAACGCGATGCTTTGACCAAAATCTATGGAGAGTGCGATATCTTTGTACTTCCGTCCCGTACAACCTCGGCCGGGGAAAAAGAAGGGCTTGGAGTCGTTTTACTTGAAGCAATGATGGCAAAGGTCGCTGTAATTGGCACTAATTGTGGTGGCATTCCCGAGGTGATTGAACATCTGGAAACTGGCTTAATTGTCGAACAAGACAATGCCAACTCGTTGTTTGAGGCGATTCAAACATTGACTGAGGATGCGGATTTACGAAAGCGCCTCGTCGATCAGGCCTACGAAAAAACGGCGGAAAAATATTCTAATAAGTCGATACAACTTCAGTTAAGGCAATGGTATGGAGGCCGTTTAAATGAGTAATAAAACAGAGAATTTCCAAATGAAAAACATCCTGGTGCAGGTTTCGACACTCTTGATTGTAATGTTGTCGTTTTGGTTTGTTTTCTCTCAATTAAAATCGAGTGAAATAAACATTACCGATACTCTTCTCAACGCGAATGGCTACATTTTTGTCGCTATTTTTTGTGTCATCGCACTTACGACAGTCAGCCCTCTTCTTTGGAAAGTTTTGATGCGCGGCAGTGGTGCCGAAATTCCTTTGGTGACGTGTTATGGCTTATGGTGGTCAACCAATATCGCAAAGTATATTCCTGGTAAAGTGAGTCTGTTAGCAAGCAGAGCGTGGGTTGCCCGTAAATGGGGTTCAACCGTCGTACTTGAATCGTTCATTTGGGAAATACTCATCAGCACATCTTCAGCCTCATTTGCTGCATCCATGCTATTTTACTTGGATGATTATCCCCAAAGCACCAAAGTAGCCATCGCTCTTGGATGCATGTTGAGTTTTCTCCCAATCGTCAGTCCTAAAATCACCCAGCGTTTAGTTCGAAAACCATTAAAATTCTTTGGAAAAGGAGATTGGGATGCTGAAGTGTCCATGTCGAGAACAACCTATGCCATCGCATTGTTACTAATGACCTCAACTTGGGTTCTTTGGGGTTTGGCGCACAAATATATGTTGATTGGATTGGGGTATGATGCGCCCTTGTATCTTCTTATCGGTGCGTTCGCAGTTGCTTGGTTTACAGGGTTTGTAGCATTTTTCCTTCCTGCTGGATTCGGTGCAAGAGAGGGAGTCTTCACCTATACTTTATCGTATTTCATTACCGGTGGCGTGGGTGCCATTCTCGCCATTCTTTCGAGAACAATAAATATCTTTGTAGATATCCTACTTTTCTTTGTCGGAGTTGTAGTTCTCAAATCAACAGATGGCTTTGAAGAAGAATAATCAGAGTTCTTTTCCGAAAAACGCACGATCTCGTTTCCCTGAGGAATTGTAAGCAATTGTTTCACCCAAAAGCCCTAGGAAGAAGAATTGTATTCCAAGAATACACAACAACACCCCTAACGATAAGAGAGGTCGGTCACCAATGCCTTCACCGTAGATGTATTTCAAACCAACAAGGTAACTACAAATTCCGGCTCCAGCCGTTGTCAGCAATCCACCGATTTTCCCGAATAAATGTAACGGTCTTTCGATGAAAGTCATGAGAAAAGAGACTGTAATTAAATCAAACAACCCCCGTAGTAATCTCTTACCTCCATATTTTGATTTCCCATGCAGCCGAGGCCGATGCTCGATAGCGATTTCAGTGATACGAGCTCCGTTCATTCTACCCAATACGGGAGTATATCGGTGCATGTCACCGTATAGGTTGAGGCTCCTTCCCAGTTCAGTATCATAGGCTTTGAAACCACAATTCATATCATGAACTTTAATTCCACACATATATTGAGTAAGCCGATTGTATATTTTAGATGGCCACCGTTTGAAAACATTATCACGACGTGTCGCTCTCCAGCCACAAACTAGAGTGTTGCCTTTTTCCATTTCAGCAAGAAAGCGGGGAATTTCTGCAGGGTCATCCTGTAAATCGCCATCCATAGTGATTGAAACTTTACCTTTCGCATTGTGGAAACCAGTGGCTAATGCAATTGCTTTACCGAAATTACGATTATGCTGAATGATTCTGATTTTGTCATCATTTTCCTTCATTTTGCACAATTTTGGAATCGATAAATCCGTGGACCCATCATCAATGAATAGTATTTCAAAGTTGAGATCTGAAATTGCTTGATTGATTTCGGATACCAAAGGCTCCAAATTTTCTTCTTCATTATAGACGGGAATGATTACAGAAAGGTCTAGTTGAGAATCCGCCATGCCTCCACCAACGGTCAAATAAATATAGACATTTGCTACCCCCAATGCGAGCGATTCTATTTAAGCGAAGTGAATGCCCTTCTAATTGTGGAAGAGTTTGTTGCTTATTTTAAGCGCATTACCAAACCGGTAAATCGCCGCATTACGGAACTATTTACTCGATTAGAAAAGGCCTCAACTCTTCAACTCGTAGGATTTTTATTTCTGTATACCTTTTTGATAGCAGCCCCAATGCTCGTTGGTTTTCAAATTGATGGCGACTTAGAAAGAGAATTGGATAAAGATATTAAAATTTTTAGAGATAGGGCTCAGACTATTTTAGATGGCGAATTACTCTACCGGGATACTGAATGGATAACAGTGACTCCGCCAGTGATTAACTATCTCTTCGTACCGGCAGTTCTTCTTGGCGATACTGCATTTGTGTGGATGGCGTGGTTTACTTTCTTCCTTTTTTTAACATCGACCGTGATTTATTTTACCCTCGAACCATTTTTTGATAAAAAGACCGCGATAGCGGGGAGTATGCTTTTCAGTGGTTCACCTTTTGGACAATACACTTCTGTTGCGATGCTTCAAGATGACGCCATTATCGTCGCATTTCTCAGCCTTTCGTTGATGTTTATTCTGCGGAAAAAATGGTATTGGGCAGCCACAGCGCTCAGTTTGGGAACCCTAACGAAATTGTTCCCTGCATTGTGCTCTCCTCTCGCCGTGCTTGGCCCAGAATCCCCCATACAACGAATCAAAATTGCAGTATATGGATTGAGTATCGGATTGCTCATTTCTTTACCATTCTTGATGTTCGCGCAGACAGAATTTTTACAGTTTATTGAATTTTATTTGCTAGGGGTGCAACCCACTTCAAGTGGAAACGTTTCTGTTAACGTATCTTTAATCGAACAGAGAGGGATGTCTTTTTGGCGCTTTTTTGCAGAATCTATTTTTATGATCCCAAGTATTGTTTTACACAGCATTCTTCTTTTGTCCTTGCTTTCTATATGGGGTTCGGCTTGGCTAAAGAAAATTGATATGATGTCTGCGTTTACCCTGTGTATCTTGGCAGTATTCATCTTTTATTCTAAAATCCATTATGGATATCACATTATGCTTTTGTCGGTGTTAATCCCCTGGTCCATGCATGATGCAAAACGATTATGGGGGCTGTTTGGAGCAAGTTTGCTAGCCGGGGTTGTGCATTATGCTTGGCGAGACAGGCTTTTCACAGACAACGTCTGGGTCCATACTTTGATTGCTTTTGCATTGTGGTGCTATTGGGTCAATTGGGCGAGAATCATTCTCCAAAATCCAAATTTTGAGTCGTATTGCGGTGAAAAGCGAACAAACAATACTATTCTGATTACCACAGGCTGGATTATTGTTCTGTGCCTTCTGTTTACAATTCAATTAGGGCTAAGGAAAGCCTTCTTCTAGAACGCTTTAACATTTACAAATTTTGAAGATGATTCTTTGCTTGAGATTCGATTGCTAACATTTGGGATTGTAATCTTCTATAGTCTCGGTCATTTTGCTAGTGAATTTGTACCATCCATCCGTGAGGTACCTGTCGCTTCGGTAGCGACGAATAGGACGGATTGCGAACCCTTGCGAACACCAACTTTGAACACATGGATTTGAGCATGGGTCGTTAGCAAATCCCGGTACACATTCTGCACCCACTTATCGACACAAACATATCATTTTTTAAACATACTAATGAGCAAATATGGGATCGTCATTATCATTCCAAATGCTGCAAGAGGAAGGAGAATCAATCCTTCATAGCAGCCATAGCCACTGCATCGTATCTCCGATTGA
>Ga0114997_10000882_pt1 | contig 25009 bp, 29 predicted proteins | sample ArcticOcean_MG_C_2_FD_87045 | JGI IMG/M metagenome (GOLD analysis project Ga0114997, IMG submission 87045) | Marine microbial communities from western Arctic Ocean - ArcticOcean_MG_CB4_136 | ecosystem: Environmental > Aquatic > Marine > Oceanic | place: Arctic Ocean: Canada Basin | collected... | reverse complement strand
TTTGATGAACTACTATCTACATCAAAGGAATTGAAAAATGGATGAAGCTTTAGTTGAAAAACTTACAGCTTTAGATGGCTCATTGGGAGAAATTGAGGCAGAACTCCAAAAAATAAATATATCATCTGACCCCAATGCCTATGCTGAACTAGCGAAAAGACATAGTGACGTTACTTCAATTGTTGTTCTCTTCAATGAGTGGAGAACCCTCAATAGAGATATTGCTGATGCAGAAGAAATGGTAAAGTCTGAACAAGATACTGAAATGAAAGCTGAACTAGAAGCAATAATTACCGAATCAAAGTCTTCAATAGTAAACCTTAGTGAAAACATAAAAATTGCACTTTTACCAAAAGATCCTCTGGATGAAAAGGACGTACTTGTAGAAATTCGTCCCGGCGCTGGGGGAGAAGAAGCAGCCATTTGGGTTGGTGACCTATATAAAATGTATACCCGCTTTGCAGAGAGAAACTCTTGGAAGGTAGAGCCTATAGAGCTTACTGCTTCAGACAAGGGTGGTTACAACAAGATAATCTTTTCAATAAAATCAAAAGGTGTATATTCTAAATTAAAGTTTGAGGCTGGAGCGCATAGAGTTCAAAGAATTCCTAAAACTGAATCCCAGGGTAGAGTGCACACCTCAATTGCAACTGTTGCAGTTCTTCCCGAAGCTGAAGAGGTTGACTTAAGTATTGCCGTTAATGATTTAAAAATTGATGTGTATAGATCTAGTGGACCTGGAGGTCAGAGTGTTAATACAACTGACTCTGCAGTAAGAATTACGTATATACCCACTGGTTTAGTAGTTACAAGTCAAGACGAAAAATCACAACTCAAAAATAAAAATCAGGCTATGAGAATTTTACGTGCCCGCTTAATGAAATCAAGACAAGATGAAGCTGCTGCTGAGAGAGCTAAATATAGAAAAGACCAGGTAGGTTCTGGAGAGAGATCAGATAAAATCAGAACTTATAACTACAAGGATAATAGAGTTTCAGATCATCGAATCAACTTAACAATTAAACGCCTCGATCAGGTACTTGATGGAGACTTAGAAGACTTTATTACTGCATTAATTGCTGATCACGAAACTGCACGGTTGGCTAATTTAGAAGAATAAAATGGACATCAGGAACATTCCAGAACATGAATTAGCTCGGTTACGTGAAAAAGCTAAAGAGATTAAGGGTTCAAGTACGGACTACCAACAAGAATACACAAGTTTACTCACAAGAAGACTCAATCATGAACCTTTACAATACATCGAAGAGTATATTCCTTTTTATACAATTCAACTAAAAGTTGACCAACGATGTTTAATACCTAGACCCGAGACGGAGTATCTTATTGAATTAATAAAGGAAAATACACAAGCTCCAACAGGTATATTAGATATTGGTACAGGTTCAGGATGTATTGCGTTAATGATGAAAGTACTTTTCCCCACATCTGAAGTCTCAGGTATAGATATATCTGAAGAGGCTTTAAGTATCGCAATTGAGAATGCACAATTAAACTCACTCGCTGTTAATTTTTATCAGTCTGATTTGTTAGAAAATGTCGAGACTAACAATATTGACTTAATAATAGCAAATCTTCCGTACGTACCTAAGGATACTCTTTGTGATCTAGACAAAGAAGTAATAGATTATGAACCCTTAATTGCTTTAAATGGAGGAATTGATGGACTAGAAGTCATGTCAAAATTAGTTAATGAAATAGAAAATAAAGGTCTCTCAAATCTGACACTATGTCTTGAAATTGATTCAACAAAGTCTGCTCAAACAATGGAGCTATTATCCAACTGGAATGAAGTTAGATTATTAAAAGATTTAGCTGAGAAAGATCGATATGTTTTTGCGACAAGATGATGTACATTTAGCAATCGAAAAAGTTCAAGATAATCAAATTATAGGGATTCCAACTGAAACAGTTTATGGGTTAGGTGTAGATCCTTATTCACAAATTGCAATCGAAAAACTATTTAAAATCAAAGAGAGAGACGATACCAAACCTATCTCATTACTCATACACTCCTTTATGGAAATTCATAAACTAAACATATCAACTGAGATTCCAGAAATTGTTGAATTGTATTGGCCTGGCCCTTTGACTATTGTTGTGGAGGTTAATGAACCATTTCTATCTGGCATAGGTACGACAAATCCAAATTCAGTTGGGATTAGAGTGCCTGAAAACGTACTAGCGATTGAACTGCTAAAAAAGACAGGCCCCTTAGCTGTTACAAGTGCCAATATATCAGGCAGAAATGAGTCAAAAAACCACATTGAAGCAGAAAAAATTTTTAGAGCTTCTGTTGCGGCTTATCTTGAGGGAGAAGCAGTTTATGGTGATGGTTCGACTGTTGTAGATTTAAGAGTAGAAGGTGGAAAAATTTTAAGGCAAGGTCCATTAATGTGGCCACCAAGTTACTGTTAGGATATGATTATGGACATTAATGGGGCATCTCAAAAAAATTTATTTGATACTGATAAAGAGATATCAAATTTAATATTACAAGATTTAAATAGACAAAACTCACATATACACCTAATTGCATCGGAAAACTTTGCTTCTCATGCGGTAATGGAGGCATCTGGTTCAATTTTAACAAATAAATACTCTGAAGGCTTCCCTGGTAGAAGGTATTATGAAGGCTGTGAGACTATCGACGAAATAGAGCAACTAGCAATTGATAGAGCTTGCAAGCTTTTTGATGCTGATCATGCTAACGTTCAACCCCATTCTGGTTCCTCAGCGAATATGTCTGTTTATCTACAGTTATTAAATGCCGGAGATACTGTCATGGGAATGAATCTGGATCAAGGTGGTCATTTAACACATGGATCACCTGTAAATTTTTCTGGTCGCATATATAACTTTGTGGGCTACGGTTTAGACAAAGAAACGGAATTAATTGACATGGAACAAGTTGAAAAACTTGCCCATGAGCATAAACCAAAGTTATTAATAGCAGGGTACTCATCATATTCACAAGATTTAGACTTTAAAGCATTCAGAGAAATAGCAGATTCTATAGGGGCTTCCTTTATGGTAGATGCAGCTCATTTCATTGGATTAGTTGCCGGCAAAGTTCTTGACAATCCAATGGAGTATGCAGATATTGTTACAGCAACAACTCATAAAGCTCTTAGAGGGCCGAGAGGGGGGCTTATACTTTCTAAAGAAGAATTCGCAAAGGATGTAGATAAAAACATTTTCCCTGGAGCTCAAGGTGGCGCAGTCAATAACCAGATAGCCGCTAAAGCTGTCTGTTTTAAAGAAGCTTTATCTGATGACTTTCAAATTTATGCTCAACAGATTTTAAAAAATGCTAAAGCTCTCGCTGATTCATTTACAAACGAAGGACTTAGAGTTGTCAGTGGTGGAACTACTAATCATATAGTTCTAGTTGATACACAAAGCGTTGATAAAGAGCTCAGTGGAAAAGATGCAGGTATTTTACTGAATGATATGGGTGTAACTCTAAATAGAAATGCAATCCCATTTGATACAAGATCTCCTTTTGTTACATCTGGTATACGCATGGGAACACCAGCCGTCACAACTTGCGGAATGAAAGAAGAGCAGTTAACTAAAGTTGGATTATTAATCTCTGATATTCTTAAGAATAGAAATGATAAAAAACAATTAGAAGATTTAAAAGCCGAGGTAAACCATCTGGCCGTATCATATAAACCGTATGCCTAAGAAAAGTAATCTTAATTTGCAGGATTTCGGTCCAGTAAGTTCTTTCTCAACATCAATCATAAGTGGTCTATTAGTTGGGTTATTGGTACAATCCTTTATTGGTTATGAACCTATTCCTATAATCGTATTTGTTTTGATAGGGATATATGATGGTTTTAGACGAATGTGGCAAATCTCAAAAAAATTAGAAGGTAAAAAATGAATGTTGAATTAATACTAGCCACGCGTATGCTTAAACGATCTTTACCAATCTACACATTGGTACCATTATTATTTTTAATTAAATCAAAAGAATCTATGATTACATCTCTGATTTCTGGTTTGATTGTTGCCTCAGGTTTTTATTTAGGAGCATTCCTCATGTCATTTGCTGCAAATATTTCGCTTAATTTTTATTATTTCTCGGCTTTATTTGGGTATGTTGCAAGATTAATTTATATATTCGGATTTCTCTTATTATTTAGAAACCTATATTATATTGATGAAATGGCGATGTCATTGACAGTGCCTATTGTATTTTTGAGCATGTTATTTTTAGAAATGGCTATGGTTATAAAGAGAAAAGACACGGATTTAGATTGGGTAAATGATAACAGCAGCTGAAACTTGTGATTTTGTAAATGAAGTAGTTTGTAAACCTACAAACGTTAAAGAGCTATTCGAGTTCGCTAACTTTGGTGCATCACAAATATCAAGAACAGAAGTTTTAATTCTCCTAGCTGGTTTGATTCCAGTTTTATTGATGTACTTTGGACTTAGAAAAAAATCTACTGTGCCGGGTAAGCTCCAGTCTGTTGTTGAGTCTATATTTTCATTTATAAAAGATGAAATTGCTGTTGGCGTTATTGGCAGAGGTGGAGAAAAATTTACACCATATTTAATCTCTATTTTTATGTTTGTACTTGTTGGGAACCTTTTCGAAGTAACTCCTCTTGTGAACTTCCCTGTAACATCTCGGATGGCTTTACCCTTATTTTTAAGTTTGCTAACCTATGTAATTTTCTTGGTTGTTGGCGTTCAAAAACAGGGAATTGGTTACTTTACTCACTTAATATGGCCACCAGGAGTTCCAGTAGCTTTAAAACCTTTAGTTGGAATAATAGAGTTAGTTTCTGTTCTTTTAGTTAGGCCTTTTAGCCTTGCAGTTCGTCTTTTTGCTAATTTAGTTGCTGGTCATGTAATGCTCAGTCTTCTTCTCGCTTCTGCTTACTTTTTCATCGTTCAACCCGGCGGTGGAGAATATTTAATCGCTAGAGCACCTATAGGTGCTGCATGGTTTATTTTAGGTTTAGCCATTTATGGATTTGAATTAATAGTTTCAATTTTGCAGGCATACATATTTACTTTGTTGTCTGCAGTGTATATACAAACGTCTCTGCACCCAGAGCATTAATAATAAGGAGGAAAATGGAAGCTGCATACGCGTTAATAGGATACGGACTAGCTGCAATTGGTCCCGGTATTGGAATCGGGTTAATTGCTGGTAATGCTGTACAAGCGATGGCTAGACAACCAGAAGCTGCAGGTATGGTAAGAACAACAATGTTCTTAGGTATCGCCTTTACAGAGGCATTAGCACTTATCGGGTTCGTTCTATTCTTCTTAGTATAGGATTTACGATGACTTTAAATTTAAATATAATTTATGCAGAAGTTGAAGAGGGTGGTTCAGGTGTGGACTTACTACTTCCGGCAACATCAGAACTAGTTGCTGGTATTGCTGCCTTTGCAATAGTCTTTTTCTTTGTATGGAAATGGGCATTGCCAGCTTTAAATACAACTCTTGAAGAAAGAGCTAAATCAATTGAAGGACAGATTGAAGCTGCGGAAGCTACTAAAGCTGAAGCAGAGTCAACTAAAGCTGAATATGTAAAACTGGTTTCAGATGCGAATTCAGAAGTTCAAAAAATAATTGATGAAGGTAAAGCTGCTGCAGAAAAAGTTAAAGAAGAGATAATTGAACAAGCGCGACAAGATGCTGAGGTAATTATTGAAAAAGCTAAATCAGACTCCGAAGCTGAAAAAGAGAGATTAGCTTCTGAGATAAGCTCTCAAGTAGCAGATTTGTCATTAGTAATATCGCAAAAGGTTGCATCATCTATGTCTGAAGAAGATCAACAAGATTTAATTGATAAATTCATTAAAGATATGGAGACATCAAGCTAAATGGGAACAGAGTCTTTTTCTAGAGGGTTAGTTGAAATTATTTCATCATCTAATGAGAGTGTAAAAACAGAAGAGGAGTTCCTCCAAGTTCTTAAGGCTCTTAATTCAAACAGTGAAGCATTAGATGTATTTAGAAACTTTGGCATTCCTACAGAAAAAAAAATTGAAGCAATAGGTAATATTTTTTCTAAAAGAGTCACGTCAATGACATTAGATTTAATAACACTTACGATCTCTCAGGGTTATGCAGATAATCTATCAGAAATCGAACAGCAAGTATCAAATTATATTGCTGAAAAAAGAGGTGCCTCACTAGCTAAAGTATTATCTGCTATTAAGTTAAATGAAACTACTCAAGAGAGTCTGAAAGCAGCGCTTAAGAATAAATTAGGAAGAGATGTCGAGCTGAGTCTTAAGGTAGATTCCTCTGTAATTGGTGGAATTAAAGTTAGTATCGGAGAGAGAACGTTTGATGGTTTACTTTCATCAAAGTTTTCGGATATTCAAACAGTATTAGAAGGAAGGTAATGTGAGTGATTTAAACATAGATCCAAAACAAATTTCAGATTCCCTAAAAGAAACTCTAGGGAACTGGTCAGGAGAAGTTAAAGACGACTTAGTAGGTTATGTAGCTTCTATCGCTGATGGAGTAGCAAGAGTTAAAGGATTAGAAAATGCTATGTCTTCTGAACTTCTTGAATTTCCAGGTGGCTTATTAGGTGTTGCTCTGAACTTAGATGAAGACTCCATAGGAGTGGTACTGATGGGTGACTCAAATCATATTCAAGAGGGTATGCCTGTAAAGCAGACAGGTGAAGTTTTATCCATAGGTGTTGGCGATGGTTTTCTTGGAAGGGTTATTGATACTCTTGGGAATCCAATAGATGGAAAAGGCCCAATTGAGTTTACAGAACGTAGATTAATGGAAACTCAAGCACCATCGGTCGTAGAGAGACAACCCGTTGGTGAGCCCTTGCAAACTGGTATTAAGGCAATTGACTCGATGATTCCAATTGGAAGAGGTCAAAGAGAGTTAATAATTGGCGATAGAGGTATTGGTAAAACAGCAGTAGCGATAGACACAATAATTAACCAAAAAGATACAGATGTTAAGTGTATATATGTTGCTATTGGGCAAAAGTCCTCAACAGTTGCTGAAGTTGTTGCTCGACTTGAAAGTGAAGGTGTACTTGATAAAACTGTAATTGTTAACGCTCCAGCATCTGCTGCTGCAGCGCTTCAAATGTATGCCCCATATGCAGGATCGGCTATCGGACAACATTGGATGTACAATGGAGAACACGCGCTTATCGTTTTTGATGACCTTTCAAAACAAGCTATTGCATATAGGCAAATTTCTTTATTGCTAAGAAGACCACCCGGAAGAGAAGCATATCCTGGAGATGTGTTTTATTTACACTCACGCCTTCTTGAACGCTGTGCAAAATTATCTGAAGATTTAGGTGGAGGGTCTATGACAGGTTTACCTATCATAGAAACAAAAGCAGGTGACGTTTCTGCTTTTATTCCTACAAATGTTATTTCTATTACTGATGGACAAATTTATCTTGAAAGTGAATTATTTTACTCTGGAGTAAGACCTGCCGTGAATCCTGGTACTTCAGTATCACGCGTTGGTGGTGCAGCGCAAACAAAAGCAATGAAAAAAGTTTCTGGACCATTAAGAATTAATCTAGCTCAGTTTAGAGAGTTAGAGGCTTTCGCAGAATTTGGATCAGACTTAGATGCTGCATCTCAATCACAATTAGATAGAGGTATTCGAGTAGTTGAAATGTTGAAACAGCCTCAATATGAACCAGTTGCAACAGAAGATCAAGTAATCTCACTATATGCCGTAACAGAAGGTTATTTTGACAAAATACCAGTTGATGGTATTTATGATGCAGAAAAGAATTTACTTGAATTCGTCAAAACACGATATACAGATATGATCAATACTTTAAAAGAAACAGGAGAGCTTCCTGGAGATGAGTTAAAAGAAGCTGTGATTGCTTTTATAGCTACTTTGGAAACAATAGAAGAGGACTAAAAGTGGCAAGTGCTGAACTACGTATAATTAATAGAAGAATTAAAAGCGTTCGATCGACTAAAAAAATTACACGTGCAATGGAACTTATTGCTTCATCAAGAATTGTTAAAGCACAAAATAGGATGAAAGCATCCGAAGCATATTTTGTGCTTCTTAGTGAAATAGTTCAAGATTTAATAAATAATGGCTCTATTCCAAAAATAGAAATAAAAGATGGAAAAGAGAGAGTCCTTTTAATTGTTATAACATCTGATAGAGGATTGGCTGGAGCATATAATACTAATATATTAAAAATTGCTGACAACAGAAGAAAAGAAATTGAACAAACTGGCAAAGATGTTGAAATAGTAACTGTTGGTAAAAAGGCTACAAGATATTTTACGTATAGAAAAATTGACGTTTCTGCGGGTTATGAAGGTATTACAGATAGTCCTGAATTTGATAATGCTTTATCAGTAATGAAACCCATTACTGATAAGTATTATACTGGCGAAGTCTCATCTATAGAAATTGTCTATACAAGTTATAAGTCAGCATTAACTCAGAATGCAGTAATCAAAAAAATTCTTCCACTTGAACCTCAAGAAATTGAAAACAAGTCTTCTGTTACATTTGAACCAAGTGCAGTAGAAGTTTTAAATAGTATTCTTCCAAAATATGCAAATGCTTCATTTTTCAATGCTTTATTAAATGGTTCAACATCTGAACATGCAGCAAGAATGAGGGCTATGAAAGCTGCCACAGACAATGCAGAAGAATTAATTAAAGTATTAGCAATGAAAAGTAATCAAGCAAGGCAAGCAGAAATTACAACAGAAATTTCAGAAATTGTTGGTGGGTCTGAAGCACTTTCAGATGCCAGTTAGAAAGGAAAATAATGAGTGAAGAAATAGGGAGAGTAGTAAAAGTTTCAGGACCAGTTGTAGATGTGGCATTCCCACAAGACAACCTGCCTGAACTTAACTTCGCATTAGAGGTAGATATCGCCATTGGAGATAATGAGAGCACAATTACTCTAGAAGTTGCTCAGCACATTGGAGAAAATAAAGTTAGAGCTGTTTCTATGCATGCTACAGATGGTTTAAAAAGAGGTACTGAAGTAAGAAATACAAATGCTCCTATCTCTGTTCCTGTCGGTCAGGAAACACTTGGTCATATTTTTAATGTAGCTGGTGAGACTCTTGATGTCCCAATAGAGTCAATTAATGTTAAAGAGCGTTGGCCAATACATAGAACTCCTCCAGCTTATAAAGACGTGACATCACAGAGTGAAATGTTTGAAACAGGTATTAAAGTTGTAGATCTCCTTGCGCCGTATGTAGAAGGTGGAAAAATTGGTCTTTTTGGAGGTGCTGGAGTAGGTAAAACAGTTCTAATTCAGGAAATGATTAACCGTGTTGCTACACAACATGGTGGTGTTTCTGTTTTTGCTGGTGTTGGTGAGAGAACAAGAGAAGGTAATGACTTGTTTGGAGAGATGCAAGAGTCAGGGGTTATTGATAAAACTGCATTAGTTTTTGGGCAAATGGATGAACCACCTGGCGTTAGATTAAGAGTCGCACTTTCAGCATTAACAATGGCTGAGTATTTTAGAGATGTAGAAAAACAGGATGTACTTTTGTTCATTGATAATATATTCAGATTCAGCCAAGCTGGTTCAGAAGTTTCGACACTCCTAGGACGCATGCCTTCAGCTGTAGGTTATCAGCCAACTTTAGCTGATGAAATGGGACTCCTTCAGGAGAGAATCACTTCTCTTAAAGGAAGGTCTATTACATCATTGCAGGCTGTATACGTACCAGCTGATGACATTACTGATCCAGCTCCACATACAGCTTTTGCTCACTTAGATGCCAGAACAGTACTTGATAGAAAAGTGGCTGACTTAGGTATCTATCCTGCAGTGGATCCTCTTGACTCTTCTAGTAGAATACTAGATCCAAAAATTGTTGGTGATGATCATTACACAACTGCACGTGAAGTACAAAGAGTTCTTCAAAGATATAATGATCTCCAAGATATTATTGCTATTCTTGGTTTAGACGAACTTTCAGAAGAAGATAAATTATTGGTTGGTAGAGCAAGAAGAATACAAAAATTCTTATCACAACCTATGTATGTCGCTGAACAATTCACTGGTATAGAGGGTAAGTTTGTTTCTATCAAAGATAGCGTTGAGGCCTTTAAAACAATTCTAAGTGGCGAATTAGACGCAACTCCAGAGCAAGCATTTTATATGGTTGGTGGAATTGATGAAGTTCTTGAAAAAGCTAAAGAGATTGAAGCAACTACATAAATGATTGTTAAAATTGTTAGTCCAGAAAAAGAATATTTTAGTGGTGAATCTTCAATGGTACAAACTAGAACTCCTAATGGAGAGATAGGTATCTATAGTGGCCATGAGGCAACAGTAGCCACTATTCTTCCTGGAGGACTCACAATAGAGCATTCAGAAGGCAAAGACAGCTATGCAGTATCCGGAGGCTTGCTTCAAATCACACCTGAAAAGGTAATAGTTCTTGGAGAGGTAATTGAGAAAGTTGATGGTGATCACGATGCAGCCATACAACGCGGTAAAGAATTAATAGACAATACTTCCGGTCAAGATAGCTAGAAATGAAGAGCATATTAGCTTTTCACGCACATCCAGATGATGAATCTGTTTCTACTGGCGTCACATTAGCAAAATATGCAGCTGAAGGTCATAGAGTAGTAGTAGCTACCGCAACAGATGGATCTGCTGGAGAAATACATAATTACGACAACCCAGAAGAACTCTTTCCTAAGCTTGCCGAAATGCGAAGAAAAGAGTTAGAGGCAAGCCTTGAAGCACTTAGTGTCAAGGAGTATGAATGGATGGGTTTTAAAGATTCTGGAATGATGGGTACTAGTGAAAACGATGATCCAGATTGTTTTTGGAGACAAAACTATTTTGACCCTGTTGGAAAACTGGTCGACATTATTAGAAAATACAAACCTGATGCTTTAATCACATACGATCCCTTTGGTGGCTACGGTCATCCAGATCATATTCAAACACATAGAATCGGAACAGCAGCTTATTTTGCAGCTAGTGACTTAGACAAGTTCCCACTTAAAGAAAATCAAGAAGTATGGATTCCTGAGCGTCTTTATTACAGTGCCTGGTCTAAGACAAGAATGCAATCAAGAAGACAACAAATGTTTGATGCTGGAATTATTTCAGAAGAAGAATTCAATAAATTTAACCCAATTGGCAGTGAACATGATGATATAGATGTTGAAGTTGATGGTACAAAATATGTGGAACATAAGATTAATTCTATGAAAGCTCACCGAAGTCAGTTTAAAGATGACTGGTGGGGTTTTAATATTCCAGATGAATTTAAGAAAGAATTTCTTGGTTTTGAAAATTACATACTTGCTTTTAATCGAGGTGATTGGTTTTCCCCATCGGACCTAATTTAAGTTTGAATCTCTTTTAATTTAGGTTTACTTCCATTTTACTTACTTTATTTATATTTCTAGATAAGTAATTAATTAGAAAGGAATTTAATGACTAAATTAAAATTTAGCTCACTAGTCTTAGTCTTATCTTTAGTAGCTATTGCCTGTGGAGGCAGTGATGAAACTGCTAGTGAAGCCGTACCTAAGACCTCAAACTCAGTCAAAGAAAGTTTGACAGGAGAAATATTGATTGATGGTTCTTCTACAGTCTTCCCAATCACACAAGCTGTTGCAGAAGAGTTTACAATTGTAAACCCAGATGTAAAAATTTCTGTAGGTGTTTCTGGTACTGGTGGAGGATTTAAAAAATTTTGTCCGGGTGAAACCATGATATCAAACGCTTCAAGATCAATTAAAGATAAGGAAGTAGCTTTATGCTCTGAAAATAATACTAATTATTTAGAAGTTCAAGTTGGTATCGACGCCCTTTCAGTTGTTGTTCCATCATCAAATGACTGGGCTACATGTTTAACTATTGAAGAGTTAAATTCAATTTGGGTAGCTGATAGTACAGTAAACAGCTGGAATCAAGTTAGAAGTTCTTTCCCAGATATTCCGGTGAATTTATTTGGTCCAGGTACAGATTCAGGAACATTTGATTTCTTCAATGAAGAAATAACTGGAGAAACCGGAAGCCGATCTGACTATACCGCATCAGAAGATGATAATGTGTTAGTTAATGGAGTATCGGGTTCAGAAGGTGGTTTAGGATATTTTGGACTTGCATACTATGAAGAAAATAAAGATAAGCTTATAGCTGTAAAAGTTGATGATGGCAGTGGTTGTCAAGCTCCAGAAGCTGCTTTTCAAGGCAATTACTTTTTAGCAAGACCTCTATTTATATACATAGCTGAATCAGTAAAAGAAATGCAGGTTGTTAAAGAATTTGTTGATTTCTACTTTGAGGCAATGGATATTATTGTTCCAGCAGTTGGATATGTTCCTATGCTTGATGAACAAAAAGCCAACGCTCTATCTGCTTGGCAAGCTTTTAGTAGCTAATAAGACAAAAGACGTATCTATGTAGAAATACATGGGTACGTCTTTGTTTAATTTATGTATAACTTCTATTTACTTTCTATTTACTTTTACAAATTAAATTTAACAAAAGCATTAAATGACAAATAACTTAAATTTATCCAAAGTTAAAACAAAGCCAGTTGAAACAATTGTAAAATTTTTCATTACTATGTCTGCATTCGCAGCAATCCTAATTTCTATAGCTATAGTTTTTACCCTTCTAACGGAAGCAATTAACTTTTTTAGAGATCCTGCTGTAACGTTCAAAGAATACTTTACTGCTACAAGATGGACTCCAACCTTTAAAAATCCTGTGTACGGTGTTCTACCTTTGGTTTCTTCAACTTTATATATTGCGCTAATTGCTTGCATAATCTCTTTTCCACTTGGTTTATTTTCAGCAATATACCTTTCTGAATTTGCTTCAAGAAGAACACGTAAAATTATAAAACCAATAATGGAGATTCTTGCTGGGGTACCAACAGTAGTTTTTGGTTATTTTGCATTAAATTGGATAACCCCAAATATTGTACAACGCTTCATACCTGGCTCAGGAGTTTTTAATGCTATTTCAGCAGGCATGGCTGTAGGGATTATGATTATTCCAACAGTTGCTTCCATTTCAGATGATGCCCTTAATGCAGTACCTAAGTCTTTAAGAATGGGCTCATTGGCGCTCGGGTCAACAAGGAGAATTACAGCACTAAAAATAATGCTACCAGCAGCATTATCAGGAATTATTGCTTCGTTTATTTTAGGATTCTCTAGAGCAATTGGAGAAACGATGATAGTAACAATAGCTGGAGGACAGTATCCAGAGCTTAACCTTGATCCACGAAAGGCTATGTATACCATTACATCCTCAATAGTTAATGTTTCACTTGGAGATACTCCCCATGGGACAACTGCTTATAATTCATTGTTTGCACTTGGAATCACTCTATTTATTATGACTTTTATTCTTAACATTTTTGCTGATTACATAGCTCGAAAATACAGGAAAGAATATGAACAATAGTCAATTATTAAAGGGTACAAAAAAAGAGAGAGAGTTAAAAGAATTAGCCTTTTTAAGTATTTTGTATCTGTGTGTAACAGTAGCAATAGTTACTTTAATGACACTTATCTATGATGTTGTCTCAACAGGTTATAATCGTTTATTAAGTGATTATGAATTGGGACTTATTAATAAGGTAACAATTGACAATCCAAAAGACTTCTTAACAAGTTTAGATTCCAGAGACCCATTAAAAGCGGGCATAGGACCAGCATTTGCTGGAACCATCTGGCTTATGATTATTGTAATTGCGGCTACATTTCCACTTGGTGCGGGTGCAGCGATATATCTGCAAGAATTTGCCCCAAAAAATAAATTAACAAGATTTATTGAGTTAAATTTAACTAATCTAGCAGGTGTCCCATCGGTAATATATGGATTAATGGGTCTAGCTGTTTTTGTTAGACTTGCTGGTTTTGGAAGATCAGTATTATCTGGAGGCTTAACCTTAACTTTATTAATTCTTCCAGTGGTCATTGTTGCTTCAAGAGAAGCTTTGAAAGCGGTTCCTGACACAATTAGACAAGGTGCATTAGCTTTAGGGTCTACAAGGTTTCAGGCAATATTTAGACAAGTTGTTCCTTCAGCAATTCCTGGAATGGTGACAGGAATGGTGCTTGGTTTATCTAGAGCGATTGGTGAAACAGCCCCATTAATTTTTATGGGTGCACTCACTTATGTTAACTATTATCCAGTCACCCCACTAAGTGGCTTCACAGCTATACCTATACAGGTTTATAACTGGGTTGGGTATCCACAAACTGAGTGGAAAAATACATTCTCAGCAGGAATTATGTTATTACTTGGATTGTTATTAAGTATGAATGCGCTTGCTTTAATTATTAGAAATAGGTTTGAGAAAGATTGGTGATCAATTGAGAGGAAAATATGGATACTAAATCAATATCAAAAAACGAACTACAGTATGTCTTCACAGTCAAAGATGTTTCAATTAATTATGATGACTTTATTGCAGTAAAAAATGTTTCTATGGATATGTTTAAAAATAATATAACAGCTTTCATAGGTCCTTCCGGTTGTGGTAAAAGTACATTAATTAGATCTTTCAATAGGATGAATGATTTAATACCAAGTGCATCAGTGCAAGGCGAAATTAAATATCAAGGAATCAATTTGTACGACGATGATGTTGATCCAGTCCAAGTAAGAAGAAGGATTGGTATGGTTTTTCAAAAACCAAATCCATTTCCTAAATCAATAAAAGAAAATATAACTTTTGGTTTAAAGGTAAATAATATGACAGATAATTTGGATGACAGGATAGAAAAGGCATTAACACAGGCGGCCCTTTGGGATGAAGTAAAAAATAATTTAGACAAGAATGCTCTAGATCTATCAGGTGGGCAGCAGCAAAGACTCTGTATTGCAAGAACTATCGCTGTAGAGCCCGACACAATACTTATGGACGAACCATGTTCCGCATTAGACCCGGTTGCAACAAAAAAAATAGAAGACTTAATGCAATCTCTAGTACAAGATTTCTCGATACTTATCGTTACACACAATATGCAACAAGCTTCAAGAGTATCAGACTATTGTGCTTTTTTTACCACTAAAGCTACTGAAGACGGAAGAAGAACCGGTGAGTTAGTAGAATATAGTGATACAAAATCTATGTTCACAAATCCATCTGAAATTTTAACGGAAGAATACATAAGCGGGAGGTTTGGATGAGCTTAGAGGAAAAAATAAATAATCTAGAAACTGATTTACAGATTATGGGGACATTAGTTTTAGATTCATTAGTAAACGCAGTAAGAGCTTTAGAGGATAAAGATACAGAAAAAGCAACAGTAGTCATTGAAAAAGATGATGAAATCGATGATGCATACATGAAAATTGATCAAGACTGGTTTGAGTTAATGGCAACAGAGCAACCTGTAGCGGGAGATCTTAGACTTTCTACTTCGATATTACAGGCTAGTCTTCATCTAGAAAGACTTGGGGATTTATCAGTGTATTTAGGAAATACTACCCATGAAATTCATGATTTACCCATACCAGAAAGTTTGCACAAAATAGTTGTAGAAATGGGGGATATGGTTATTGATATGGCATCTTCTGCATTAGAAAGCTTAAAAAATAGAGACGCAGAATTAGCTTTATCTACAGCTAGAAAAGATGAACTTATAAATAGTCTTTATAACAAAATGCTAAATGAAGTGTCCAATATATCTGGTAATAAAGATTTATATAGTGGTTTATTTAGACTGATAACATGTGTAAGGACTTTAGAACGTGGAGGAGATCATGCAGTTGACATATGTGAACTTGCATCATTTCTAGTTACTGGAGAGTTTAAAGAGTTTTAATGGTAAAAAAAATATTACTAGTTGAAGATGAAAAAAGTATCGCTGAAGGCATTATTTACAATCTTAAAAATGAAGGAATGAAAGTAGTGCATGTTGATGAGGGGCCTATTGCACTTGATGTTTTTGAAGAAGAACATTTTGATTTAGTAATTTTAGATATAATGCTACCTGAAATTTCAGGATTAGAAATTTGTAGATCTATAAGGAAGACCTCATCAGTGCCAATAATTATGGTAACAGCTAAAGATGATGAGATAGATAAAATCATGGGCTTAGAGTTGGGTGCCGATGATTATATAACTAAACCATTTTCAGTCAAAGAGCTGTTAAGTAGAGTAAAAGCCGTATTGAGACGCTCTAACTTATCTAATCATAATGAAAAAGAAAGAGGAAGTTTTAAAGATAATAGCAAAGTAATCGTTGGTGATATTGAAATGAGTTCTCTTAGATATGAGGTTAAAGTAAGTGGAAAACTTGTCGACCTAAGGCCAAGAGAATTTGAGCTACTATATTTTCTATGTGACAATGCTGGTAATTTAGTTTCGAGGGAAGAACTGTTTGACCAAGTTTGGGGCTACAGCTTTATAGGAAATTCAAAAACACTTGATGTTCATATTCAACGAGTTAGAGAAAGAATTGAAAAAGATCCTAAACAACCAAAAAAACTAATTACGGTTAGAGGTATGGGATATAAGTTAATTGATGAGTGAAAATAAAGACGAATTCTTAGAGATATCAAGAATAAAGGAAGAGTTTATAGCCAATGCCTCTCATGAACTAAAAACTCCTATTGCTTCAGTGAGACTCGCAGCTGAATCAGCATTACGTTCATTAGAATTAAAGGACGGTATGGCGATAACCTTCCTCGAACAAATCTTGAGAGATTCGGATAGAATGAACGATTTGATCTCAGATTTACTTGATCTCTCTTCAATGGAAACAAGAGATATTGATATGGAAGAAATTGATTTACACGATATTATCTCAGAAGAAATTTCTTATTTATCTAAACAGAACAAAAAGCGTATTGGATATAAGAGGTATAAAGTTAGTATTTTTGCTAATTACGATGATATATCCATAGCCGTTAAAAACTTAATAAAAAACGCATTAAAATACTCACCACCTGAAGAAAATATATTTGTAAAAATTGAAGAAGATGAAGTCAGTGTGAAATGTTCTTTTGAAGACTATGGTTCAGGAATATCAAAAGGAGACAAAGAAAAAATTTTTGAAAGATTTTATAGAGTAGATAAAGGAAGATCAAGGAAACTAGGGGGGACAGGACTTGGTCTCGCAATTGTTAAACATGCCCTTGAAAGAAACAATGCAACAATTGAAATAGACAGCAAACTTGGTTTTGGTTCAAAATTTACTATTGTTTTTACAAAAGTAAACGTAAAGTAAACGATACGTAAAACTTAATTTAATTTAATTTAAACTAATATATAATTCATACGAGATATGAATTTAAAATCATTTAAAAATTTAAGTTTTGCAATATTATTTCTATATTTTTTTCTTGTTTCTATAAAACTTCTTGAAAAAGGAATAAAAACTTTAGGTGCAGAGTACACTGATGCACTCTTTGAGTCAGTTTCAAATCCCTTTGCAGGTTTATTGGTCGGAATTTTATGTACGGTTTTAGTTCAGTCTTCTTCCGTTACTACTGCAACTATTGTTGGTTTAGTTGGAAGTGGTGTTCTTAGCCTGGAATACGCAATACCAATGGTAATGGGTGCAAATATTGGTACTACAGTAACAAATACTTTAGTTTCTTTTGGACATGCCAGAAGGGAACAAGAATTTAAAAGAGCGTTCGCAGCTTCAACCATGCATGATTTCTTCAATCTATTAGTTGTCATACTCTTATTCCCACTCGACCTTTTTACAGGATTCATAACTAAGCTTGCTGAAGATGGGACAGAGTTTATACTTGCTACAGGTTTTAGTGTTACCAACCCAAACAGTCCAATTAAAGCCGGGATTAAATGGGGATCAAATAATATTCTTGATGGCTTGTCTTCAGTCCCATTTATAAATAATTTAAGTGAAAACTCATATAGAGCTTATGCAGCTCTTTTGATTGCAATTGCAATTGCATTTATATTTTTAAGTCTTAGAAATGTTGTATCTAATATGAAGTCACTTATGCTTAACCAAATTGAGTTTGGTCTCGATAAAGCTCTTTCAAAAGGTGGAGGATTATTTGCCATATTAATTGGTATATTAATTACTTTTTCAGTCCAAAGTTCTAGCATCACAACTTCAATTCTTGTACCGATTGTTGGTTCAGGAATTTTATCTATTGAAAATGCTTTTCCAATAACTTTGGGGGCAAATATTGGCACAACAATCACAGCCGTTCTAGCTAGTTTTGCTGTAGATAATCCTGCTGGTCTAACCATTGCTTTACACCACGTGTATTTTAATCTCATGGGAGTTGCAATTATTTATCCATTTAAAATAATCAGAAATATACCTATAAATCTGGCCAAAAGACTAAGCATTATCACGGCAAAAAGAAGATATATTGCAATACTCTACGTTTTAATAACATTCCTGCTACTTCCTCTTCTGGGCGTAGTATTATTTAATTAAGGAGAAAAATGAGTAAAGAATCATTAGATAATATAGATGCAAAACTTAGTGAGATGCTTATAAATAGCATGCATATATACGATATAGCAATGAACTGCCTCCTCGGTGATACAAATCTTGATACAGTAAGAGATGATTTATACGCTACCGATAAAACAATTAACGAGCTACACAGAGAAGTAAGAAGAGAAATGATAGTTCACTCAGCAGTCAACTCTAGAAATTTAGATATACCTTTACTACTTTCTTATATGACTATGTCAAAAGATATAGAGAGAATCGGTGATTACTGTAAAAATCTTTTTGAAATAGCAGAAACTGGTAATACTTTCGCTAAAGGAGAGGACCTAGATAGCTATATTGAACTTAGAAATGATATTGGTAAATTAATAGTTTACTTACAATCTTGTCTTAATTTAGAGGACGAAGCCAAAATACGCGATTTGATCACACTAGGTTCCTCAATGTCTTCTGATTTGGATGATAAGATCACAGGTCTTCTTGAAAATAAAGAAACAATAGAATATCCAGTCTCCACAACTTTGTTCTACAGATACTTAAAAAGGATTGTGTCCCATATTGTTAATGCAAGTACTGCATTAATCATGCCAACAGATCAGATAGATTATCTAGACGAGTAGTGTCGAGGGGTTAAACTTCCCAGGTTCCAAGAGACCTAATCAATTTATCAATATCGCCTTCACCTTTTGATGCTTTAGACATTTCAATTTGATTAAAAACATCATCGTTGTAGGTTTCTCTCTGAACTTTTCTAAGTATGCCCATAGGAGTTGGACCATAAGGACCGTGTGATAATCTTGAAAGTGAAAATGCAATAGATGGATTTTTCCTAGTGATATCATGTACATAAATTCTTGAATCATCAATATCTGTTCTCTTAACAACTTTGGCTTCACCATTCTCTATTGTTACTGCAAACTCATCTTCAGCTCCAAAGATGACTTTTTCTCCATGTTCAAGGTTTATTCTGTTTGCAACTCTGCCTTCTTTTGAGGTCAACTGATCAAAAGCTTTGTCATTAAAAACATTACAATTTTGATAGATCTCTACAAATGCAGAGCCATTATGAGTAGAGGCTTCTTGTAAAATTTTTGCTGTTAAGTCTCTATCCATATCAACTGATCTTGCAACAAAGGATGCTTCGGCCCCTAGAGCAAGACTCATAGGATTAAACGGTAACTCTACAGATCCATATGGTGAAGATTTAGTTTTCTTACCTTCTTCACTTGTAGGGGAGTATTGCCCTTTTGTAAGTCCATAAATTTGGTTATTGAACATGAGAATTTTTATATTTACATTTTTTCGTAAGGCATGTATTAAATGGTTGCCTCCAATAGAGAGCGAATCTCCATCTCCTGAAACTACCCAAACAGATAAATCAGGATTTGACAACGTGACTCCAGTAGCAACAGCGGGGGCTCTTCCGTGTATTGTGTGCATTCCATAGGTGTTCATGTAATAAGGTAATCTTGCCGCACACCCAATACCAGAAACAAAAACAATTTTTTCTTTGCTTACGCCCATTTCTGCCATAAAGCTTTGCACTGAAGCCAAAATAGTATAGTCACCACAACCTGGACACCACTTAACTTCTTGATCGCTTTGAAGATCAGTTCTTTTATAATTTACTGGGACTTTACTCATTTATCTTTTCCTCTATTATATTTGCTAGTTCTTCTGCTGTAAATGGTACACCAGCAACTTTATTGATACCTTTTGCGTCAATTAAAAATCTTTCTCGTATCAATTTTATCAATTGTCCAGAGTTTAATTCTGGAATGATGACTTTTTTAAAGTTTGAAAGTATTTCAGCAAGATTATCTGGAAATGGATTTATAAAGGTAAGATGTGCACTAGCTACTTTCACGCCTTTTTCATTAAGTCTATTTACTGCCTGGGTAATGCCACCATATGTCGATCCCCATCCTAAAACCAGTGTATCTGCTTTTTCATTACCGTTCAGCACGAGTGGTTCAATATCATTTGCTATATTTGCAATTTTCCAAGCTCTCATATCAGTCATGTATTGATGATTGGCGCTATCATAAGAAACATTTCCAGTCCCTTCTTCCTTCTCTAGTCCACCAATTCTATGTTCAAGTCCCGGTGTACCAGGAATTGCCCAAGGTCGAGCAAAAGTCGTCATATCTCTATGATATGGAAGGAATCCTTCTTTAGAATTTAGCTTAGTAGTTAGATTATTACTCAGTGATGGTAAATCTTTATACTCAGGTAATTTCCAAGGTTCTGAACCTGTAGCTACATAGTTATCAGATAGAAGTATTACAGGCGTCATGTATTTAAGTGCTATTCTAGCTGCTTCTATAGCAGTATAAAACGCATCGGATGGTGATCGTGCAGCTAGAACTGGTAACGGAGACTCGCCGTGTCTACCGTATAGAGCAAACAGTAAATCTGATTGTTCGGGCTTAGTCGGTAATCCTGTTGAAGGACCTCCACGTTGAACATTCACAATAACCATAGGAAGTTCAGCTGACAATGCTAAGGATATAGTTTCACCCTTAAGTGCTAAACCAGGACCACTTGTACCTGTGACAGCTAACTTTCCAGTAAATGATGCACCTACCGTTGCAGCAGCTGCTGCTATTTCATCTTCAGCTTGGAAAGTAATTACACCAAAATTTTTATGTTTTGAAAGTTCATGAAGAATATCTGAAGCTGGAGTAATGGGATAACTTCCATAAAATAAATCAATATTAGAAAGTTTCGCTGCGGCAACAAGTCCCCAACTCAATCCAATATTTCCGTTAATATTTGTATATTCTCCAGATGGAAGTTTTGCTTTATCGACTACATATGTATGATGAAAAGCTTCTACAGTGATACCGAAGTTGTAACCTGTTTTTAGTGTTTTAATGTTTGCATCTGCAACTGCGGGAAGTTTTGCAAATTTATTATTTATCCAGTCTATAGTCCCTTCTAGTGGCCTATTAAAAACCCATGAAATTAAACCTAATGCAATCATATTTTTTGACCTGAGTACTTCACGTCCCTTAATTTCAGAATCTTTAAGAGCTTCTTTTGTAAGTTTTTCCATTGGTACTTCAAAAACCCTATATCCATCCAGTTCTCCAGATTCTCTTGGATCAAGCTTGTATCCAGCTTTTGTAATATTCTTTTCTATAAAAGCATCTCCATTAATAATGAGCATTCCATTAGGTGCTAAGTCATGTAAATGAGCTTTTAAAGCAGCTGGATTCATTGCAACAAGTACTTCTGGATTATCGCCAGGAGTCAGGATATCAAAGTCAGCTATTTGAACTTGGAATGAAGATACACCAGCAATTGTACCCTGAGGAGCCCTTATCTCTGCGGGAAAGGAGGGAAGTGTTGCTAAATCATTACCAAATAATGCAGATGTATCTGTAAATCTAGTTCCAACTAACTGCATCCCATCTCCAGAGTCACCAGCAAATCTGATAGTGACTGCAGGTATAGATTCTACAGTCTTATTTTGAACAGTTAATTTCGGTTCTTCCATATAATTAGTTTAATCTTTCCGCAGATAATGCAATTTCATTTGCTGAGATCCTCCAAATTTCCAGCACTTTCACCCGAGCAGTATTCAGATTGGTTAAGGCCGAACATTGCACAAGTATTTTTTATACAAGCTGCATCTCCATGGAGATAAGCCATTGAATTTTTGCACCAGCTATATATTAAATCAATCATACATTCTAAATCTGTAATATGGCCAGTATCTAACTCTAATTTTCCAACATTCTGAATATTTAATAGGACCTACAGTTCTTGAGTCACTCGAAGATAAGGTTCTTTGATCACCTAAAACAAATATTTCATCAGCCCTTAATTGAATTTTTATAAAGTCATCTACAAAACTTTTAGCCCATGGATCATTTATTATTTCTGAGTTAATTAATATGGAGCCATCTTGCGATTCAACCTCTTCACCGGGAAGGCCTATGACCCTTTTTACTACATCAATATTTTTTTCGCTGTTATTAAAAATAACTATATCACCTCTTACAGGAACATTTGATACTTTCGAAGCAAGTACAAATTCATCAGGCAATAAGGCTGGCTTCATGCTATCTTCTTTAATTTCATAGGCTCTTATTGCTTTATTCTCATTTCGAATAAACATATATAGAACAAGAGCAAAAACTGTTTTTAAATTAGCTATCTTTAGTATATTTTTTATCATAAATTTATATCTTACTAAAGTTAATATTAGTTAATTAAGGAGATTTATGAAATTATTTAAAATAACAAGAGTTGCATATGCGCATTGTGATTTACCTTGTGGTGTATACGATCCAGCTCAAGCACGCATTGAAGCTGAATCAGTACTAAATGCCTCAAAAAAGTATCATGATTCAGATGATGCGGCTTTCAAGCAACGATGTATCTCTATAAAAGAAGAAAGAGCCGAAGAGGTGAAACATCATCTATGGGTATTATGGACAGACTACTTTAAACCAGAACATCTTGAGAGATTTCCAAATCTCCATGATCTTTTCTGGAATGCTACTAAAAAAGCCGGCGAAGCTAAAAAGACGGAAGATCCTAAAGTTGGTGAAGAGTTAATTGCTTTAATCGAGGAGATAGCTTCTATTTTTAAAGAATCAAAATCCTAGTCGAACTTTTTAAATAGGTGCCCAATTACAATTAATTCGGCACCTATTTTTACATCATTCAAACCCCAATAATTCTCTGTTTCCTTAGGAATAGCGGAAGTAACTTTTCTACTAGTAGTAGGCATAAAGGGATAAAGTAAATTAGCACACGCGTCAATTGCTTGTAGTGAAGTGTAGAGTATTCGTGCAGAACGATCTTGATCTTCTTTTATGACCTTCCAGGGTTCTGTTTCATTTAAATATACATTTACTTTCGATACGAATCTCATTGATTCCTGAAGCGCTGTCTTTAATTCAACTGCTTCAATATTTTTACCTATTTTTTGAAATGCTTTTGTTGCTTCTTCTAGTAATTTTTCATCTACTGGTTGGAGTGAAGAAGGAGTTGTTATGATATTTTTGTTATTCTGAATTTGAGTGAAAACTCTTTGAACTAAGTTACCCCATGTAGCAACTAGTTCTTCATTATTTCTTCTTATCATTTCTTCATCAGTTAATTCAGAATCTGATTGTTCAGGAAGAATTGATGCCAGAGTATATCTGATTGCATCTGGTTGCCATTCTGATAAATAATCTTTCAGATTCTTACCAACACCTCTACTTGCTGATGCTTTTTCTCCTTTAATTAAAATATATTGGTTAGCAGGTACGTTTGTCGGCATGTTTAAATTACCATAACCAGCAAGTATTGCAGGCCAAATGACTGAGTGAAACGGTACATTATCTTTCCCAATAAAATAATAGGACTCAGCATCTTTTTCTACCCACCACTTTTTCCATGCTTCATCATCTCCAGTATTTTTTGCCCATTCAATCGAAGCAGATAAATAACCTATAACAGCTTCAAACCACACATAAATCTTTTTTTCATCTCCTAAATCATCAACAGGAATATCGATACCCCATTCGAGATCTCTTGTGATTGCTCTATCTTTAAGTCCATCTTTTACAAAAGATTTAGCCCAGTTAATTACATGAGGCCTCCAGTTTACCTTCGTATCCAACCAGGGAGAAAGCTGTTCTCCAAGTAAACTTAATTTTAGAAAAAAATGCTCAGTTTCTTTAAATTCAGCGGGATTACCAGAAAGTTTGCTTACTGGGTGAAGCAACTCCTCAGGATCAAGTGTTGAACTACAATTGTCACACTGGTCTCCTCTTGCTTCTTGGTAGTCACATTTTGGACATTGTCCTTCGACGTATCTATCAGGTAAAAATCTTTTTTCTATTGGGTCAAAAGCTTGTAGAGTCTTTTGTTTATCTATAAAGCCATTTTCTAAAAGTTTAAGAAAAATATCATGTACAACTTCTTTATGGTTCTCCGTCATCGTTGTTGTATAGTTATCCCATGATATCGATAGTTTTTCCCAATAATCAAGAAATTCAGTATGGTATTTATTTACAATATCTATTGGTCTAACACCTTCTTCATCTGCACGAACAGTAATTGGGGTACCGTGTGCATCACTTCCGGAAACCATCAGTACATTGTTACCAATCACTCTATGATATCTTGCAAAAATATCGGCTGGCAAATAGGCACCACCAATATGACCAAGGTGTCTTGAACCACTTGCATATGGCCAGGCTACTGCAACTAATATATTTTTTGGCATACTATCTATAAGAATAGCTTCTTCTCATTTCTCGTTGTGTTTAATTTAAACCTATCATAGAAAATATGGATATTGTACTTGGTTCAGTAGCATCTTTAATAGGAATAGGTTTTACATTAGAACTTCTATCTAAATCTTTTAAAAGTAAAAAACCGTATATTGTTTCCTGGACTGTCGCAGTCTTTATGTATACAGTTGCAACAATAGCTTTAGTTTCAGGTCTTATAGGCGGTTGGAATTATATCAACTTTGGTATATTTTATTTTTTTGGCGGAATTACAAATGTACCCGCATTTGGTATTGGAAGCGCATACTTAATCTTCGATGACAATA
>Ga0114997_10000879_pt1 | contig 25016 bp, 23 predicted proteins | sample ArcticOcean_MG_C_2_FD_87045 | JGI IMG/M metagenome (GOLD analysis project Ga0114997, IMG submission 87045) | Marine microbial communities from western Arctic Ocean - ArcticOcean_MG_CB4_136 | ecosystem: Environmental > Aquatic > Marine > Oceanic | place: Arctic Ocean: Canada Basin | collected... | reverse complement strand
TTAAATTAATTTTTTTAATTTCTTGCTGGATATACTTTTGAGATTCTTTCGGGTGAAAACAATAATTTCCAGTAAAATAGAAGACATTGTTAAAATTTAGGATCCGACCTTCAAATAATTCATTCTTTCTAAAATAAAATTTTTCAATTGGTTCAACCACTTCATATTTTTTATTATCAAATAAGTTGATTACGAGTGCTGTATGGTCTTTTATTTTTTTTGCCATAAAAATACCATGAATATTTTTAGTAAATCCCTCGAATGCCTTTAGAAGATTAGTAGGTAATATTTTTTTATCGCGGTCGATTATTACTTCAAGTATGGTTTTTTTATTTTTTAAATCAATGCGGCTAAAAATATACCAATCTAGGAATAATCCCATTTTACTTTCATATGTCTTGTCGTCTTCAAAAACATTGCCAGTATTAGCTTTGTATTCATTGCGTGCTTCTAATATATATTCTGAAAATAGATGGCTTGTCGCAATTTTTATTAATTTATCAAGACTTTCTTTTATCATTTTATTTTTTCTATGAGATCAATAAACTCTTTAAAAATATATGAAGAGTCATGTGGGCCTGGTGATGCCTCTGGGTGATATTGAATGGATATAATAGGAAGGGAGTTATGGGAAATTCCTTCTACGGTATTATCATTTAAGTTTATTGATCTGATACTACAATCGGTATTTATCGATGATGGTTCAACTGCAAACCCATGATTTTGAGATGTTATTTCAACTCTACGGGTTTTTAAGTTCATAACTGGTTGATTACCTCCATGATGCCCAAACTTCATTTTGTATATAGTAGCTCCTAATGCTAGCGTAAGTATTTGATGACCTAAACATATTCCCAGTATAGGTACTTTACCAATTAAGTATTTTACATTGTTTAATGCATATGGAACTGCTGTAGGGTCACCAGGTCCATTGGATAACAATACTCCGTTTGGTCTCATTGCTAAAACTTCATTTGCTGGCATTGATGCAGGGACTACTTTTATATTGCACCCAGATTGTTTTAACATTCGTAGAATGTTTCTTTTTATTCCATAATCATATGCAATAATAAAAATTGAATTTTTAGAATTTATATTTTTTTGAACAGAGTTCACCTTATTTTTCTTTTCCCATTCTTCTTCATGCCACTCATAAGGTTCTTTGCAGGTTACCTCTTTAACCAAATCTCTACCTTTGAGACATGGTATTTTTTTCACTTTTCGAACTAAACTCTCTGGATTTGTATCTAAAGTTGATAGGATAGCTTGCTGTTCTCCAACATTTCTAATGTGTTTAGTTAATGCCCTTGTGTCAACTCCATGAATTCCTGGAATCCCATGATTGGTTAAAAAATTATGTAAAGTATCATATGACCGCCAGTTACTTGAGATAGAACTTAATTCTTTTATAATAAGTGAAGAAAGGTGAGGGCGCTCGGATTCAAAATCCTCTGGATTAACACCATAATTTCCAATAAGTGGATATGTCATTACAATCATTTGACCACAGTATGATGGATCAGTTATTACTTCTTGATATCCAGTCATACTTGTATTAAAGATAATTTCCCCTGTTACTTCTCCTTGTGCACCAAAGGATGTACCCTCAAATATTCTTCCATCGGCTAAAGCTAATACAGCTTTCATGAGATTGCTTTTTATTTTATATGGGAATTATTATAGATCAGGATCTGTATATACAATTTTTCCTCTAGCTAACGTATGAAAAACTTTTCCTTTAACTTTCCAACCATCAAAAGGACTATTTTTACTTTTGGAATGAAACTTAGACACGTCAATAGAATATTTAATATCTGGATTAAAAATTAATACATCTGCTTCCTTTCCAATGGAAAGATTTCCTGCATCAAGCTTGAAAATTTGTGCTGGGGTAGCGGTAAGTTTTCTAATGGCATCACTCATGGAAAGTATTTTTTCATCTACCAATTTAAGGGAGAGAGGTAGTGCTGTTTCTAGACCAACTATTCCAAAACAGGCATTTTGATATTCCACTTGTTTATCTGTTATATCATGTGGTGCATGATCAGTTGCTATAATATCTATTGTTCCATCTTTAAGTCCTTCTTTAATTTTTTCTATATCTTTATTTGATCTTAGAGGAGGGCTCATTTTTGTATTTGTATCATAACCTCTTACCGCTTCATCCGTTAAAGTAAAGTGATGCGGAGCTACTTCGCATGTAACTGGTAACCCCTTTGCCTTTGCATGCCTAACTAAGTCGACAGAATTCCCACTACTTATATGCGCTACATGTAGGCGCCCACCAGTTTTTTCAAGAAGAGCAATATCTCGATAGACCATAATATCTTCGGCTTCTGTTGGCATGCCTTTTAGCCCTAGTTCTGTGGAAACTGCTCCCTCATTCATGCATCCACCTTCTGTGAGATCAAGCATTTCACTATGCTGGATCAGTGGTAGATTAAACATTTTGCTATACTCAAATGCTCTACGCATTAGTTCACTATTCATAACCGGACAACCATCATCTGAAAATGCTATGGCACCAGCGTCTCTGAGGTCAGCCATTTCTGACAAGCGTTTACCAGCGAGTCCTTGTGTAATTGCGCCAATGGGATGAACCTTAATACCTCCCTTAGATTTTGCTAATGATAATATAAGTTCTGTAACAGACCGGTTATCGTTAACCGGATTAGTATTTGGCATAACCGCTACAGATGTAAATCCCCCAGCAGCTGCAGATTGACAACCGGATTCTATGGTTTCTTTATATTCAAACCCCGGTTCTCTGAAGTGGACATGCATATCTATCAACCCAGGGCAGACAATACAACCTTTGGCATCAATAATTTGTGGATTGTTTAAATTGACAGTATCTAATTTTCCTGGAGGTTCTATAGATTCGATTATTCCTTTTATGATTAAAATATCTTTAGCGGCATTTATATTATTAGCGGGGTCAATAACTGTTCCATTTTTAATTAAGACTGTCATTATTTCCTCCTAAAAGGAGATACATTAAGGCCATGCGTATAGCAACACCATTAGTAACCTGGTTTAATATGAAAGATTTATCACTTTTCATGACATCTAGGGCAATTTCAATTCCACGATTAACGGGTCCAGGATGAATAATTAATACATCATCTTTTGCTCTTTTAAGAATTTTTGTCGTTAAACAAAACAAATTCGAATATTCACGAATACTTGGCAAAAGAAACTCATTTTGTCTTTCTGTTTGCAGTCGGAGCATCATGATAACATCTGCATCCAGAACAGCATCTTCAAGGGAATAAGATACATGCACTCCCATATTTTCTATTCCCAATGGAATCATTGTGGGTGGACCAACTAGTGTTACATTTATTCCCATAGTTTTCATTGCATAAATATTTGATCTGACAACTCTGCTGTGTGTTATATCTCCAACTATTGTTACATTCAATCCGTGGAGATCGCCTATGGCTTCTCTAATCGTATATAAATCTAGTAATGCTTGCGTTGGATGCTCGTGATATCCATCTCCAGCGTTAATGATAGGGCACTTAATGAACTTTGAAAGCATTTCTGCTACTCCTGAATGGGAGTGACGTATTATCATTAGATCTGGATTCATGGCTTCAAGGTTTAGAGCCATATCTATAAGGTTTTCCCCTTTGACGGTGCTACTTGTAGAACCAGAAATATTTATAACATCGGCACTTAATCTTTTACCAGCTATCTCAAAAGAAGTTCGCGTCCTCGTACTTGGTTCAAAAAATAAATTTATTATGGTCCTCCCTCTCAAGGTTGGGACTTTTTTGATTTCACGTGTGGAAATTTCTTTAAAGGCTTCTGCTGAATCTAAAATAGTAACGATTTCTTCTTTGGATAAGCCTTTAGTTCCTAAAATATTCTTAGGTATAATCATTATTTATCCATTGAATTTGATGAGTCAATTATGCACACTTCATCCATAGAATCATCTTCTAGCATCCGAACTTGTACACGATTAGTTTTAGCTGTTGGAATATTTTTTCCTACATAATCTGGTCTGATTGGGAATTCTCGATGGCCCCTATCAATTAGTACTCCCAATTGAACAGTTGCCGGTCTTCCAAAATCAATCAATGCATCAATAGCGGCTCTGATCGTTCTACCTGTAAAAAGAACATCGTCTATTAAAATAACTTGTTTTCCCTCAAGGTGAAAAGGGAGATGTGTTTTTTCTACAATTGGATTTTGTTTCCCTATTGCTAGATCGTCTCGATACAATGTTATATCTAAAATCCCGAAATCTACCTCTATACCCTCAATTTCATTAATCTTTTTATGTATTCTTTTAGCAAGTGTCACTCCGCGCGTTCGAATGCCAACTATTGCAACATTTTCAGCACCTTTATTTTTTTCTAATATTTCATGAGTTATTCTAGTTATTGCTCTAGAAATATCTTTTTCATTAAGTACAACCGAATTCAAAATCAGCTCCAAATTTAGGCAAAAAAATAGCCCCTCGGATAATACTCAAGGAGCTGACATATCATTAATTAATCACTCATTCATCCCTTAACAGTCTCACAGGACCGAATTAAAGAGTTTATAATATTGTTATTATATGTCTAGAGAGTTTATTAGTCAATGGCTTTATAAGTCAAAAAAATAGAAATTTATAACGCAATATATTATGTCTTTTTGCTTTTTTTCCATGTGATTGATACATCACCTTTTCTAACTTTAACTTGGCACCCTAGTCTCATTCCTTCTTCTAAGTCTTCTGGTAATAAGTATTCTTTTTCTTCGTCTGTCACTTTGGATAGATTTTTTATTCCTTCAAGGACGGTTATTTCACATACACCACATGTTCCTTCAGTGCAACCAAACGATAAAGAAACACCAATCTCATCACATATCTCAATCAATTGGCTTCCATCTTCAATTTGGTGTATGGCATTATCCGGTATAAAATTAATTGTTGCCATTTAATAAAACTCCATTATTTTAACAAATTAAGTAGTCAATTATTATGTTCACAATCCAGTTGTTTTTAATTTATGTACTAACTCTAATTGTTCATTAGTTAAGCTTTTTGGATATTTCACAATAATACGAACTAATTGATCTCCATTATTTTTTCCACCATTAAATGGGATTCCAACTCCTTTAAGTTTGATCTTAGTATGGCTTTCTGTACACGGAGGAATAGTAATATTTTTCGAATCTATAAGAGTTGATACTACAACGGTAATACCAAGTAATGCTTCTGTAGGACTGATTTCTTTATCTACCACTATGTCATCATCTTCTCTTTTGAAATGAGGGTGATTATTAACTCGTATTTTTAGATATAAGTCTCCATAAGCACCACCACTAATACCAGGTTGGCCTTTACCAGTAAGTCTTAAGCTCGAGCCATCTTTAGACCCTGCTGGTACTTTAAAGGTTGTTTCAACCTTGTTCCCGTTTAATTCAATAATAATTTGTCGTTGAGTTCCTAAAGCTGCCTCTTGAAAGGAAATAAAAAATTCTTGCCTAATATCTTTACCTTTAAGAGGTTGTGGTTCACTGAATCCATGATTAGAAAACATGCTATCAAGATCGGGAAAATTATTAGGACGTCCTGAATCGGATTGAGAACCAAAACCATTAAAAATACTATTTGGATCAAATCCCCTAAAAATATCCTCCCTAGAAAAACGTTTGTGAAATTTATCACTACCAAACCTGTCGTATTCAGTTCGTTTTTTTTTATCACTTAAAACAGCGTATGCTTCATTAATTTCCTTAAATTTATCTTCAGATTTTGGATTATCTTTATTCCTGTCGGGATGATAATCCATTGCCTTCTTACGGAATGCTTTTTTTAAATCTTCTTCGGTAGTTGTATTGGATACACCTAATATTGAGTAATAGTCTTTCACTTATCGTAACCAGTTGAAATATTAGTAGTTTTCTATTATTATATAATACATTTTTAATTTTAAAAGAATTTCTTTTTATTGTATGTTTAAAATTTATATTTTTATAGTTTTAATAGTAATCATTTTTGGTTGTTTTGCTGGGCTTTCAGATAAATCAGAATATCCATATATAAATTCAGCTGATCGTAATGTCTGGACGCCAGCAGATAAAGAAGAGTTAGAAAATAGAAGATTTATTCAAAAGCGTTTTAATCACATAGAAAAAGAGATTGAAAACCTTTTTATGAATTTTGATGTGATAGCTTCCATGGAAACTAATCTTCACGATGGAGCAATTAAAGTTACCCCCAAAATTGATTCACTTGAATCAGGCATGGTAGGAATGATTGCTAGTGAAAATAATCGTAAAAATGTATTAGGGAAAGAGATATTAGAGCTTAAGGAAGTTAATATAGATCTAAATAGTAAAGTTAATAAATTAAGTAGCATTATTAAACCCGATCCTGTTTTTTCTACAATAAAATACCGTAATGCACTTAATTATTTTAAGAATGGGAAATATATACAAAGCGCAAAAATTTTCAAACAATCTCTTATTTCCAACCCTCCGTACTCGGTGAAAGATAATTTATTATTTGGTTTAGGTATGTCCCATTATAAGCTGGGTAATATTTCACTTGTATCTAAACCGTTATCTCGACTTATTAAAGAATATCCAGATAGCGAAAAATGGTTTATGTCGCATGTTATATTGGCTTTAACTAATTATAGGCAACGTGAAAAAAGCCAAGCATTATATGTCCTTGACCAAGGTTTAAAAAAAAATCCTCCATACTTTATTCGATCGGTGATGCAAAATTTAATCGATCTTATTCAAGAAAAAAATGTTGACGCAGGCAGTTAGTAAATAGAATAAAACCCATCCAAAATTTAACTACATAATTTACCTACTATTTTTTTATAAAGTTAATATAATATTTATCTCTGTGAGCCTGCTTTTTTAATATTTTATTAATAATCCTTTTAAGTAGAAAATCCATGCTTTCATATAAAGATATTATTAATAAAATTGAATGTCTCGAAGAATCTAATTTATTAATATCGGCTCTTGAGTTAAACATATTTTCTGTAATAGGAAAAACATCTATGACCGCAAAGAAAATATCAGGTATTGCTAAGATCCAATATGAAGGTGCCGAGATATTATTAAATGCACTTGCCGCAATGGGTGTTCTATTTAAAGTCAAAAGTAAATATAAAAATACTACGGTTACCTATAAACACTTTTGTTCTTTAAGCCCTGAATATAAGAAGGGTACGGTAATGCTCAAAAAAGAAAATAGAAGTGAGTATGAACAATTATCTAAAATAATTAAATTTGGAAGAGATTATACGCAATATAAATCTGAAGAAACCCTTGATTTCCGAAAGATGTTCACATATGCAATGCATGAACGTAGTGAATTATATGCAGATAAAGTTGCTAATATTATATGCCGTTATAATGTTGGCAAATTATGTGATTTGGGTTCTGGTCCTGGATCTTATAGTGTGGCTATTTTAAAGAAAGATAAAAAGGCACTTGCTACATTGATAGATCGACCTGCTGCAATTAAGGTAGCACGTCAAATTCATAAAAATCATTCAACACATAAGCGCATAAAATTTGTTTGTGGGGATTTTTTTGCTGATAATTTTGAATCTGGTTTTAATACTATTCTCTTATCTAATATTATTCACATCTATAATAGTAAGGAAAACAAAAAATTATTTAAAAAGGTTTACAAAGCCTTGACCCTTGGAGGTAGAATTATTTTATATGATTACTTTCTTCATAATAATCAAATCAAACCTTATGATGCAGCATTATTTGCTGTCACAATGCTTTTATATACGAAAACAGGAAAATCATATACTTCTGCTGAAACCATATCCTTATTAAAAGATACCGGATTTATGCGTTTGAAAAAAACTAATGTTGGTAATGGTTCCAGCATCATCGAAGGTATAAAAGGATATGATTAAAGGCTTTCCAATTTCTCAAATTCGTTGCATAAAAAATCAATAGAAATTGATGCTTTTTTAAAAAAATCAAAATCCCTGACAAATTTTTTTTGATTAATGCTGTCAGCTGTTAACTGATTTATTAAGTTGTTTATTTTTCTAGTATTTTGGTTCCATTGTATAAAAACAAGATAATCATACCCCTGTATAAGAGTGACTGTATTAATATCACTAATCATGTCTTTATAAAATCCTTCCATTTCTAATACAAATTTATTTCTATCAATTAATTTCATTTCAAGCAAATGATTGTTCTTCTTTATATTCTCTAGTTTTCTTATAAGTATTTTAAATTTTATTTTTTGTTTTTTAATTGAATCATTAAATAGTAAATTTTTGTTCGGTTCTTTTATTGTTTTCATTAAAGAGCTTTTGATGGAATCTACATTTTTTCGGCAGTATTTGTTTAATGCTTCTTTTAGAGTAATGTTTTCAGTCCCTGGAATTTCAACTCCTCCTTCCGTAGCATTTAATATTTTTGAATCTTGATTGATTTTATTTTTAAATTGATATTTATATGTTTCCATTGCTTTAGTAGTATTTGAATTATTGTCGAATATGTCTAAAGTTGGAGTTATGGATTCGCTATATTTTTTATAATTATTATATTCTATAAGACCTAATGTAGTTTCTGAATTTATATTATCCTCGTGTTTTTGGTTGTAAAAGGTACCTTTGCAATGCATCCGGTATCCAGCAAATGATAGGTCCTGTCCCACAAAAATTATTGGTTCGCACCCCATGTATTTTGATATGTAAAAAGCTGAATGTGCAACCGAGTAAACATTATCTAGTGATCCTTTGATTTCATTGTGTTCTGTTAACCATTTAGCCAATGGTATTGAACTATCAATCATAATTCTTCTTCCATTAAACAAAGAACAAACTGTTTTTGGAATACAAGGATCAAATATGAGCCACATGTCTTCAGGAATATTTTCAATATCAAATGATTGCAGGGTATCTGCGTTAGGATCTACTGCAACACAAAAGTCTGGTTTAATACCATTTTTTAATAGGGGTTTTAGAGCTGTTGCTACTGTAATTACTATAATATTTTTTCTTACACTTTTAATTATTTCTATGTTTTTATCTAAAGACGGTCCAGCGGATACTATTACGGCCGGTTTTTCAGAAAATTTATCTTTAAATAATTTAATACCCGGGCTGTTTAATATTTCTTGTATATTGTCAAAAATATTTTTATAAAAAGTCTTAGAAAATACAGCTTGTGTATTAATATTTATCTGAAATTTTTGATGAGATTGTTCTAATTCATTTCTAATGGCAGTGTAATAAGGTTTTTCTAAGTCAATTAGAGTTTTTATATTAATTATTGAATATCCATTGATAGCAATATTTGTATTTTCTTCGTATATGAGTTCTTGTAAAGAACTTGGGTTGATGTTTATGTGAAAACTAACACCTGGATGATTAAGAGCATTAGAAAAATCATTATGCGTAAATGCGAGGCGAGCTATAGATAAACTTTTTTCAAAAATAATAATTTTGGTACTTATGTCGACTTTTTTCAATAGTGCTTGTAGATGAAATCCTAAGCCAAGTCCTAGCAATATATAATTTGAGTTTTTATTTCTATAACTTTTATCTATAAGTTGTTTTGCTTCTGTTACTGGATCGTACTTGCTACTAATGTACTTATTTATTTTATCTTTACCTTTTATTGATATGGTTGGAATGCCTGATTTGGATAAAGAAATAGTAAATTTTTCATCGGGTACTAAGTCTTGTAACTGGTCATGCAATTCTGGTGATTTTTTTTTTAATAGGGTTAGATTTTTAGTTAAAAAATTTTGCATACAATTTAGATAATAATATTTTAAGCTTAATTAATACTATGATTTATTTTCCCGGAGTTTTAATTATAGGGATTATTTAATTGCTGAAAAATAATAAACCTCCCAAGTGGCATATACACCTTTAGTAGAGGCATAATTTTCATCATATTCTTTTATTATTCGTCGTAAGTTGCCAGGTTCGGTCATTTTAATAGGAGTTGCTCCCAATTGTTGGAGGTTTTTCAAAAGTTCTAAAGTATTAGAGTAATATACTTTATGTATTGTTTTTGAGGACGAATCAATTGTAAATTTGGCAGATTTTAGCCAGGTCTCCCATTTCTCTAAGGGCATTAGTAATGCGGGGCTATCAATGGAGGATATTTGGCGTAATTCTATAAGTGTTTGTGGCCCAAAAGTACTAAAAATTAATTTACCTTCCGAACTAATATAGGATCTTAATTTATGTAGTGTCTTACTAGGATTCCTGAACCATTGAAATACTGCATTAGCAGTAATCAGATCGACACAATCAAATTTTAGATTTTCAGCATTACCCACTATTATTTTTGAATAACTCGGAAGAGTTAGTTTTGATTTTAAAAAATTAATCATTTCTACTGAAATATCATTAAGTATTATTTTGTTGAAAGGGTGAGTGAGTAAGTGTTTCGTAAAAACACCTGTCCCACACCCGATCTCTAATACTCTTTTAGGGATTTCATTTGGTAGTAGTAATGCTAAGCGATCACCCATTTCATTTTGTAGGTGAGCATGTTTCTCATATTTGGTTGCGTATTTTGAAAAACTTGTCTTGATATTAGATGATGTGGTGGTTTTTTGTTTCTCTGTTGTCACTATACTTTTATTTATATATAGAAATTAATCGTTGTATTTGTTAATGGTGCTCTAAACATAGAATAAATATTAACTAATTATAGTTAAATAATGACAATAAACGTATACATAAAACTACTTATTGATAATATTTGCTAATCGACTAAGAAGTTGATCGGGTGCATGACCTGCACCTAAAACAATTTCAGTTTGTGGAATTAAGTTTTTTAATTTTATCGCATCTAGAAAAACATCATTATCCCCAACTATAACTTTGTAATCCATTAATGAATTTTTTGATGCAATAACAGATTGAAGAAATTCTAAACCTTTTATTAGAATGGATCTACCTGGTAAGGTTCTTAATAAAACTCGAGGAAAGGGAATATCACAATTTACATAAAAATCTACCAACGGTTCTTCACTTGTACTACGTTTCAATAATTTTATTAGGTAATTTAATTGCAAGCTAGTAGTTTTTCCACCCATGTCATGTTCTTTAGTGAAAGCAAGTATTGGAGCAAGAACTGCCTTTATAGATGATTTTGGAAAGAGCTCACGGTGCCTAATCATCCATAGACTGCCTAAAGAATAGCCTAAGTATAAATCGGCGGGTTTTTCATTTAGTTTTAGACGAGCCTCTTCAGTGTCAAATGGGTCCATTGGGTAGATGACATTAATTTCCGAATTTTTAAAGTAATTTCCAATTTGTTCAGAAAACCATTCAGTTGGAATAGCCCATCCTGAGATAGCAGTAATTTTCATTTACTTGACCATTCCTTTATAGTTTTAATTAATGGTTCTAACTCTTTTTTAGATAATTCACAATTCAGGGTCAATCTAATTCTTGAGCTGTTATTTGGAACTGTTGGAGGTCTAACAGCTCCTACGATAATACCTTGTTTAAGAAATAATTTTTGAAGTTTTAATACAGTCTCTATATCATTGAATATTAGTGGTATTATTGGAGTATGGAGGCTTGTATCCACATTTATGTATTTAGCCAATTGTTTTCTCAACCATTTAGATGTGTTTTTTAAGTTTTTTCGCTTATCTTGTGCATTCATTAATATGTCCATTGAAGCTAGTGCCACTCCAGCGTGATAGGGAGATAAAAATGTTGAATATATATATTCTCCTGAAAAATTAGTTAAATATTTAATTACATAAGATAAATTTGTTATTACATATGCTCCCATTCCTGCAAGTGCTTTTCCAAAGGTTCCAATTATAATATCAACTTCATTTTGAACACCGGCTTCTTCAGCTAAGCCAGCTCCCTTAATTCCCATAACTCCAGTTCCATGAGCCTCATCAAGTATAAGAATAAATGGATATTTTTCCTTTATTTTAATTATTTCTTTCAAGTCTGGATAATCACCATCCATACTAAATACACTTTCCGTGATAACAAATATAGTTTCGAATTTTTTTTGGTTTAAAGCCAGTAGTTCTTCCAAGTGAGTTATGTCCAAATGTCTATATCGTTTAAATTTGACCGACCGCCGATTCAATGCTTGGATCATTGAATGGTGGGAAAGTTTATCTATTAATATAAGATCATTTTCTCCGGGTAAATGCTTTATCAATGCTTGATTAGCCATAAATCCAGTATTAAATAACATTCCGTATTTTTTATTTTTCCAATTTAATAACGTGTCTATTAACTCTTCATGGCATGGTAGGTAACCTGATAATAATGGTGAAGCACCACTTCCCGACCCATATTTTTTAGCAACATTATTAGCAAAAGATAATATTTCTGTATTTTTGCGTAATAAAAAATAATCATTTGTTGTTAAATTAAGAAATTTTTCATTTGAAATAGTTGTTTTCCTAAAAAGATTATTACTTTGGCGGTTATTTAATTCGTGTTTTAGACGCGTCTCAAATAATTTTTTCAAGGAAGGATTCTTTGTGATTTATTATTTAGTAATAGATTTATAGATTATGGTATAAATTAAATGTTATGTCAAAACCTGGTGTAAAGGGGATATCTCTACATGATAAATATAGATGACGATGGTAAAATATGGCTCCAAGGTTATAATACGCCAGAATATGGTGTTAGAGTAGGGGGCTTATATTTTGTTATTGGACAAGGAGATACAAAAATTAGTAGTTGTTTTGTTTATGGGGGAAATTTAATTGTAGACTTAGATAACTCCGATAAAAAATATCGAACTCTTAGAAAATTTCCATTTAATCTTAAAGCGAATACCACTGGTACATTATTTAATGGTTTTAAAAAAACAAAACATGCAGATATAAAAGCTATTACCTATAAAGATCCAGGAGTAGAGGAATATACTATTAATGAAAAAGGTTATAACCTTAATGATAGTAAGTCGATTGAAACAATTAAATTAATGGAATTAGCAGGATGGATTAAACCGTGATTATATTTTATTTCTAATTAGCCGAACAGCTTGATGTTCTTTTTCTTGAGCATCCATATATTCTGCATCTCCACTTCTTAGGTCAATCCGCATGTATTCGCCGTCTTTATTTTTTTCGCTAGACCATAAATAATGTGAACATCCAGTAAGAAAAACTGTAGCTATGTGAATTTCATTTCCTTCCCAATCTTTTTGAATAAAATTCTCGTTATATAGACCAAGTATTTCTTCTTTATTGGGTAGTCTCCAATCAGATTGTCCGCCTGCGTAAATCTGATTCATCAACTGGGCATAATTAATAGCTTCCTGAAAATTAACCCATTTACCCAAATCTCCATATGAGTCTTTTGGAAGCCATTCTTTCTGGTTTGTTGTATCTTCAATTACACCTCTAGCTGTATCTTTGAATCTATCTGCTTCACTCATTTTATTTAATAGTAAATGTTAAAAGGAAGGTCTTACCATATCATTTTCATGCATAATCTTCAAAGGATTTTAGAAATAACATATGCAAAAATTTAGTTATTGGCCCGGGTTTACCTTTATTAATATTCCTGCTATTAACTGTCACAACTGGTAATATTTCTATACCAGAATTAGTTATAAAAACTTCATCCGCATCATACAGATTTTTCTTAGATATCGTTGTTTCTTTGCATGGAATATTATTAGCCCTTGCTAACTCTAAAACTACTTGACGTGTTATTCCTTTAAGAATAAATCCATTTAATTGAGGAGTTACTAATCGTTTATTTTTTACAAGAAAAATATTAGAGATGGTTCCTTCTGTAATATTATTTTTATTATCTAGTAATATGGCTTCAAATGACCCAACTTTTAAGGCTCTTTCTCTTATAATTATTTTTGATAGATAGTTACATGATTTTATCTGGTCAGAAATTCCTTGAGTTCTATAAGCACTGTTTTTATATGATGATACTGTTACACCTTTTTTATAGTAATTTTGAAGGTTTGGCATTACTGGCCTGGCATGAATTACAACTGTAGGAGCTGAATCATAATCAATATTTATTCCTGAACCTTGATTCCCTCTTGTCACTGTTAACCGAATTAATGCATTAGATAATCCATTCAATATTATTAACTTATTTAGGGCTGACTTTACTTCTCCTCTTGTCATAGGAATTTCAATAAATATCAAGCTAGCTGAATAGTAAAGTCGGTCTAGATGATCATCTACTCTAAATATTTTTTTCGAATAAGACCTGAAAGTTTCAAATAAACCATCACCATAAGTAAACCCTCGATCCAAGACAGATATATTTGCCTTGTCTATGTGCCAAAAAAGTCCATTTAAATATACGAGTTTATTCACAACATTAACAATCACTTGATTTGTCTAATAATACTTCAATCATTGCAGCAGCTTTAGATAGTGTTTCTGCATATTCATTATCCGGATTTGAATCAGCAACAATTCCAGCTCCAACGTGGAAATAAGCCTTTCCATCTTTAACTAGGATGGTTCGAATTAAAATATTTAAATCCAATTGTTGAGAAAATCCAATATATCCAAAGGATCCAGAGTAGGGTCCTCTATCTAATGGTTCTAACTCATTAATAATTTCCATGCATCTAATCTTTGGACACCCAGTAATTGTACCGCCTGGAAATAGAGCTTTTAATAAGTCATGAACGCTAATATTTGGTTTAAGTTTTCCTATAATATTCGAAACAATATGACTGACATGTGAATATTGTTCAAGGACCATTAGTTCTGTTACTAATACTGATCCATCCGCAGACTCTTCCCATATCACTTCTTTCTAAATCCACTAACATTAAGTGCTCTGCGCGTTCTTTTTCATTTAAAAATAAATCTTTTGTCAGGGCAGTATCTTTTTCTATGTTTAATCCTCTAGGCCTTGTTCCAGCGATAGGTCTCGTTTCTAATTGATCACCTTGTACTTTTATTAATCTTTCAGGAGAGGAACTGATAATCGAGAAATCTAAAAACCTTAAAAACCCTGAAAATGGAGCAGGGTTTAACATTCTCAGTTCAAGATAAAGCTCAAGTTGATCGCCTTTAAATTCTGTGTCAAATCGTTGTGCAATATTTGCTTGATATATATCACCGTCATAAATATATTTTTTAGCTTTATTAACCATATTTACATATTCGTTGGATGATATATTTGACTTAATAGTGTTCGAAGAGGGGTTATCGAGGGTAATACTATTTTTCTTAATGGGATTAGAAGAAATAATGCTATCAATTTTATCCCAAACGTTATCTATTTCATCAATAAACTGGTAATAATCTGAATCATTATTATATTCTGTTGCTATAATATATTTTAAGATTGATTTATGGTGATCATAGACAATAACCCTATCCACCTGCATGAAGTATGCATCTGGCAATCCAAGCTCATTACGTTTTCGTGTAGGAAGTTTCTCAAATGCATGACCTGCTTCATAAGAAATATAACCTGCCCACCCACCCCAAAAATGATTTAAATGTTCATAATTTGGAGTGTCACACTTAAAATTTAATGCGTGCCAACCATCATCTACTGATCCTATAACTTCTAATAAATTTTTACTTAGTTTAATGATTGATTGTTTATCTTCAATTTTCACATAACAGCTATTTGGAATACCCATTAAAGTGTAACGTGATGTTTGACTGCAACCTTTCCCACTTTCATATAGAAAGGCTTCTTTACTATCAAAAAAAAGTTGTTTGAAAAATAGGGCTACATCAATTGGAGGTATTATTTTTTCGCTTAGAAGTGGGACTCTTTTATACATCTTTGCCCATTTCTGAAACGTATTAATTTTGGGATATATGGTCATTAAATAATTAGAAAAGAAAATTTGTATATGAAGAAAACATATAAGAAATAATTATGGAAGGGAGAAAATTATTCGTATCTTAATGCGTCTATAGGATTTAGATTTGCTGCCTTTCGCGCTGGATAATATCCAAAAAAAATACCAACACCTACAGAAAATCCAAATGCAATCATGATAGATTGACTTGACACTATAGTGTCCCATCCTCCAATTTTTGAGACAGTTCGTGAAATCACAATTCCAATCATTATGCCGATCCCCCCTCCAATAAAGCTTATTAGTACAGATTCAATAAGAAATTGTTGCATGATTTCACTTTTTTTTGCTCCGATAGCTATTCGTATACCAATCTCTTTTGTTCTTTCGGTAATTGAAACTAGCATTATATTCATGATTCCAATACCACCAACTAATAATGAAATTCCAGCAATACCGCCAAGTAAGTAAGTGAATGTTTTAGCCGCATCTCCCCAGCTATTAAGCCATTGAGAAGAGTTTTGTACATGAAAATCGCTTTCTTCTGTTTTTCGGATTCCATGTCGGATTCTTAGTAGAGATTCTACTCTTTCCTTTATAATTTCTAGATCTTCAATTTTTTCTGCTTGGATATCAATTGATTGAATATTATTGACTCCAAATAATCGTTTTTGTGCTGTAGTAACAGGTATAAATATTTGGTCGTCAGGATCAAACCAGCTTAGAGCTCCTTTTGGGATAGTAGAGCCAATTATTAGATAATTACTACCATCTATTTTTATCTCTTTCCCAATAGGAGTAATATCGCCAAATAAATTTTTAACAACGGTTGATCCTAAAATAGCAACTCTTCTTATTGAACGTACCTCTTGAGATGAAAAATATCGGCCTTGATACAAAGTAAAGTTAGCAATTTCAAGGTACTTAATACCTGTTCCTCTTACTGTTGTGTTGGTGTTTTTATTACCATATTTAATTTGAGCAGAACGGTAAACTTGTGCAGCAACACCAGTAATTAATGGTATGTGAGTATTTATTGCTTCTGCATCTTCTAGGACTAGTGTGTTGACGTTATCTGATGAAACGTGTCGAGTTTTTTTTTTACCTGGTTTGATGGTAATAATATTAGTGCCAAATTTTGCAATAGTACTAAGCGTTTGTTGTCTAGCACCTTCACCAATAGATATCATGGAAATTACAGATGCAACCCCAATAATCATTCCTAGCGCAGTAAGAAATGTGCGCATTGTGTTCGCTATTAAACTTCTTATTGCCATTTTAAAAAGATCAAATATAAGCATTACACAGCGATCTCAGAATTAATTTTATCTTTATAAATATATCCATCTTTCATTTCAATTGTTCTCCTTGCAAAGGAGGCTATAGCTCTTTCATGTGTTACAAGAATAATTGTTGTCCCTTCACTATTTAGGCTAGAAAAAATACTCATTATTTCATTACCTGTACTAGTATCAAGATTCCCCGTTGGTTCATCTGCTAACACGATCGCAGGTTTATTAACAATAGCCCTTGCAATAGCAACACGTTGGCGTTCCCCACCGGAGAGTTCATTAGGACGATGTTTGGAACGTTTAGCTAAACCTACCCGCTCAAGAGCTTTCAAGGCTAATATTTGAGAGTTTTTAACTCTTCCATATAGAAGAGGGAGCTCTACATTTTCTAAAGCGGAAGCTCGTGGTAACAAATTAAAATTCTGAAATACAAAACCTATTCTTTTATTACGGACCTCTGCCAATTGGTTTTGGTTTAGATTTTTAATGTCGAAGTTTTCAAGATGATACGAACCAGAAGAGGGTTGATCAAGACAACCAAGTAAATTCATTAGTGTCGACTTTCCACTACCCGAGGGCCCCATAACAGCAACAAACTCACCCCCTTGAATACAAATAGATACATCAATCATCGCATGGACAGAAACTTTCCCCAGGCGGTAAGTTTTGCTCAGGTTATTGGTCTTAATCATAATTATTTATTAAGAGCGGAGCATCCAGAGTATTTTTTTCAATGAGGACCCTTTACTGTTTAATTCTGTAGTTTCTTTTAGAAGTTTTTCCCAGTCGCCAATGATTACGTCTTGATCATGGTTAATACCTGATAGTATTTCTGCATAAATAGGTGTCTGAACTCCGACTGTGATTGATATCTCTTTAGGTATGTCATCGGTTAAGATAACAACATTAGATTTATCATCAGTTTCTCTTATAGCTTCTCTTGCAATGTAAGTAGTATTTTTTATTTTTTTTGTAATAATATCAACATTTGAACTCATCATTGGTTTTAGTAGGTTTTTGCTATCACCAAGTATTTCAACTTTAACTTTAAATATTGTAATACTATTGACAACAATTCCTTTTGGAGAAATCCGCAATACCTTTCCCTGAAAAGTTTCTCCATAAAAAGCATCTGCTGTTACTTCAACTTTTTGTCCTACACGGATCTCACCAATATCGGTTTCATCAACATCTGCCATGATAAACATTCGTGACATATCTGCGATTTCAGCTAGGGGAGTACCTCCACTGACACTAGATATACCAGATGAAATAATTTGACCCTCTTCAACAAGTTTTTGAATAATAACACCATTAATAGGCGCATAAATGTCAGTTTCTTCTAAGCGTTCGCTTGATTCATCTAAGGCAACTTGACGGCGAGTCACTTCCGCGGATGCTAATTCAACTTCATATTCTTTCATAGTAATATCATGTATAGCATCTTTTGAAGCTCTGAGCCTTGCGATGGCTTGCGTTAGGTTTTCTTTGTTAACTTTATAATTAGTTATAGACTTTTCAATAGATTCTTTAGAGGTATATTTTTTTTTATAAAGATCAGATTGTCTATTTTTATTATCTAAAGAATCTTTCAAGTTTACATTAGCTTCTTCTACTTCTGACTCGGATAGTTTTAGATTGGTTTTATATCGATTTTTTTGAAGGAGGAGGGCGGTTTTGGATATTTCTAGACTAGCCTCACTACTTTTTAAGTCGGCGTTTGCTTTAGCAACACTTCTAGTTTCATCATTTTTATTAAGATGAAGTAGAGCTTCTCCTTTCTTGAGATAGTCACCTTCCTCGAAGGGAAAGGTAAGAACTTTACCGCTAGCTTTAGATTTAACTTCTACCTTAAAATTAGGTTCAACAATTCCTTTTGCAGAAATTTTTATAATAAGATCGCCTTTTAGGGCTTTAACTGTTTTATATGGAACAATTAGTTTGGTCGAATTACCGTTGGAGTTATTAGGTATTAAATAAATAGCAATAAGAACAAAAATTATGATAGTGACTACGGATAAAATTTTTCTCATATTTTCTCATCAGTTTTTAATTCTATATCATGTTGTATTAGTGTTTCTGCAATTGATTGTCGAAAGCGAACTTTCGATTGATTGTAGTCAATAATAGTTTTAATTTGATTGCTCTCAGCCTGTGCTAGGTCATCTTGAAACTCTAAAACATTAAAACTAGTTGAGAGTCCCACTTCAAATTTCTTTTCTTCAGCATTTAACTTTTCTTTGGCTAGTTTGTTTGCGATTTGAGACGCTTTAATTCTTTTGGCGTCGGTTTTTAATTGTCTTATTGATTCTCTGATTTCAAGAATAATCTCTTTTTCAAGTGATTTTATACTTAAAATTTGTTTAGCTTTATTTAAACGAGAAGCGGTTAATTGAGCATTGGCAGATCTATTACCAATGGGATAACTTAATTTTAAGCCCAATTCCCAGTCGTAAAAATTAGTCGAAAATGAATCTGTTAAAGCTGTCCCATAACTGCCCCCGTAAGCACTTCGCCCTTTAAAGGTTCCAGACTTAACGTCGACAGCCTCACCACTTAATCCATTCACACCAAAACTTCCAACTAGGTCAACTGATGGGTATATTTGATTTTCTTGATATTTAACTAGAATATCTTTGTTTTCTAGTTCTTTTTTTTTTGCTAGGTAATCAGGGCGAGTTGATAAAGCTTTTTTCATAGCGTCATTAAAATTAATTTTTTCAATTAGAAAATTAGGTTGGTCTGAAGGATGAATAGCATTAAGACCTTCGTTAGATGCGAAGTCGAAATTTAAAATATTTTTTAATTTATCTTCATTATCTTGGATTAAGTCATGAGCAACTAGTAAAGATTCTTCACGTGAAGCAACATCTGACTCTGCTTGAAGCGATTCAATTTGTGCCATTGTCCCGACTGCTACTTGACTCTTTATTTGACTTTCTAAGTCCTTAGCACGTTCGAGTGATTTTTTTTTAACTTCTAAATCTTTTAAGCTGTAAACAAAATCCCAGTAGATATTTTCAACATCACTAATAATATTAATGACTTTAGTGTTGAATTCATAATCCGATATTTTTACATTATTTTTAGCGATGAAAATATTACGCACATTAACATCGGAGCCAAAGTCTTTTAATAATGGTTGTGTAAGGCTTAGTTCAAGCTCAGAACTATAATTTGGATTAAGACCTGCCGTCTTACTATTAGTTTTATTTCGGTTATTAGTAAAATTAAATTTATAATCTGTACCAGTTTTAAGTTTTTGAGAAAGCGAGAGATCCCAACTTTGATTTTCATTTGCCATTTTATTAGGAGAGCTAAAAGCACTTGCTAGTTGCTGTACTTTTCGTCCCAATGAAAGATCAATCCCTAAAGTCACATCAAATTCTGATAGATTTTCAGATATTTTTTCGTTGTTTATTTTAGAAGTAAAATTTTCAACTGCAATCTCTATATTATTGGAAAGTGCTCTAACAACAGCTTCTTTTAATGATAAGATCATGGGAACATTATTTGTATTGCCCTTATTTACCGGTGATACTAATTTAACAGGGGGTTGATTATCTGAAGGAACTGTAGTTACTTGTGGGCTTGATTTATCTTTATCTTTAGTTAGATCATCTTGAAATAAATCAATGGCTAATACAGTTGGTGAGTCAGCAGAGTTGGTAAAAGTTTCTTCCAAAATCTCAAAGTTTTTATTGTTTTCAGCAAATGCTGATTGAAAAGATAGTATTAAAATAATTGTGACAACTTTTATGATCAGCGGCATTATAATTAGTACTCCAAAATGCAGTATTACAGCTATTTTTGAATAATAAACCAGATAATATGATTACAATAGTTAAGTTTTTTTAACCTTCATGAGCTATTCTAAAAAATATAAATTTTGTTGCTGTAAAAAGTAAAATATTTTACTTATTCCATAAGCCTTATTAGACTTCTATACATATATAATTAAAAGACTTATCGGGGATTTCCCCTTGTTTCTTGAATATTTCTTAGATTGAATATTTTAATACTCTTATGGTATAAACTATCTCTTATTATTTAATTTTTTAGCCTTTTGAATCTACTATTTACATGGAAAATACTGTTTTAACAGAAAAGAAGCTATTAGAACTTCAAATAGTAGCTCGTGATCTTCGTCGAAAAATTTTAAATGTTATATTTCATGCCGGTTCAGGGCATCCTGGGGGGAGTCTATCTGCAACAGACATCCTTACCGCGCTCTATTTTGGGGGTATTCTTCGATATAATCCGAAAAATCCAAATGATCCAAAACGGGATAGATTTATTCTTAGCAAAGGCCACGCAAGTGCTCTCATGTATTGTGTATTGGCTAAAGCAGGTTATTTTTCTGAGGATAAACTCTTGGATTATAGGAAGATTGGTAGTGAATTGTTTTTATCAGGTCATCCACATCCTAAGACTCCTGGCGTTGAGATTGCAAGTGGAAGCTTAGGGCAGGGTCTTAGCGTTGCTCACGGCATAGCTTTGGGTGCACGTATTGATAAACTTAACTATAATGTTTATGTTGTCCTTGGAGATGGGGAAATACAAGAGGGGCAAATTTGGGAAGCAGCTATGTCTGCTGCAAAATTTAATTCTAATAATTTGATCGCTATAATTGATAATAATAAAGTTGCTCAAGATAATCTAACAGAAGATTTAAAAAATATAGAGCCCCTCATTGATAAATGGGAGGCATTTGGTTGGGATACATATAGAATAAATGGACATAATATGGAAGAAATCATGAATACTCTTTTAACCCCTATGGACTCAGTTAAACCTCGACTCATTATAGCTGATACGATTAAGGGTAAAGGTGTTAGTTTTATGGAAGGTAATAAAAGTTGGCATGGAGTTGCACCTAGTGAAGATGATCTTAATAAAGCATTAACAGAACTCGAGTAAATATAATATGAAAGATGGAGCTACTAGAGATGGTTATGGAGCAGCCTTGGTACAACTTGGAAAATCACACGCTAATTTAGTGGTTCTTGATTCAGGAGTGAGTGATAGCACACGTACCAAACAATTTGGTGAAGAATTCCCCGGCAGATTTTTTAATATGGGAATTAGTGAGGGTGATATGGTTTGCACGGCTGCGGGACTTGCGCGTACCGGGAAGGTGGCTTTTGCAACAAGTTTTGCTTGTTTTTTACTTGGAAGAACAATGGACCAAGTTCTAGTTAGCATTGCTTATTCTAACTCTAATGTAAAATTAGCTGGAACACATACAGGTTTAGCTGTTGGAGAAGATGGGCCTTCAGCTCAAATGATAGTGGATTTAGCTTATACACGAGCTATGCCAAATATGACCGTAATTCAGCCCGCTGATTGGGAAGAAGCTGTCCAGGCCACTAAAGCATTAGCTAATTATTTTGGACCTGCTTATATACGTCTAGGCAGACAAAAATTAAATGGTATATATGACTCTAGCTATAATTTTCAAATTGGCAAGGCAAGCATTGTAAGGGAGGGATCAGATGTTGTCATCTTTGCAACAGGTAGTTTAGTTCAAGAAAGTCTATTGGCGGCTGATTTAATGCAAAGTAAGTCAATTTCTACGACTGTTGTTAATATTTCTACCCTTAAGCCTTTAGATGAATCTCTTATTATTAGAGAATCTAAAAAACATATGGCCGTTATTACCGCTGAAGATCATAATATTATTGGTGGTTTGGGTGATGCTATTTGCCAAGTTTTAACTAATAACCAGATCGCTTTACCTTTTAAGTCCATTGCCGTTGGTGATAGGTTTGCGGAAACTGGTTCTGGTCCTGAATTGTATGAAAAATATGGACTTTCATCGACTCATATAATTGAAGCTATTAAAAATGTCTTTTCTAAAAAGGCTATTTAATTTAGTAATCAATTTATAGATTTTTTAGTTTACATAATATATGTTATGGGAACTAAAGTGGCAAAGTAAATCCTACCAAATAAACCTAAAATTAAAACATGTGTGGTATTGCAGGAATCCTAGATAATCAATCCAAATTATCTCCAAATAACATCTCAATAGCACTTAATAGCATGTTAAATGCTCTTAAACACAGAGGTCCAGATGACAGAGGAGAAGAAAAAATACTCTGTAAAAAAGGATTAAATATGTATTTGGGCCATCAGAGGCTATCAATTATTGAACCAGGGCCAGGTGGACATCAACCAATGTCAAATGATGATTCCTCTATATGGATATCAACCAACAGTGAAATATATAACTACAAAGAATTAAAAAATGAACTAAATGATAAATTTAAGTTTCGAACAAAAACAGACACAGAAGTACTACTTAAATCCTATGAAGCATGGGGAATAGATTGTATAGAAAAATTAAGAGGAATGTTTGCTTTTGCAATTTATGATACGAAAAACAAAAAATTAATATTAGCGAGGGATCGATTAGGTATAAAACCTTTATATTATTATTCGAAAGAAAATTTATTACTATTTAGTTCAGAATTAAGGTCAACACTTGCATCAAAAATACCTAATCCAGAATTAAACTCAACTGGCATATTTCAGTACTTAGCATTTGGTCGAATAGGTTCCACAGAAACAATAGTTAACTCTATAAAGGAAGTACCTCCGGGACATTTTTTAATTGCAGATAAAAATGGGATAAAAATAGAAAAATATTGGGACCCACTAAAAAATAAAATTACAATAAACCATAAAAAACCAATAATAGAGCAAATTGGATATGAATTTGAAGAGGCCGTAAAATTACACTTAGTAAGTGATGTATCACTCGGAGCATTTTTAAGTGGCGGTATTGATTCTAGTGCAATAGTTAGCGCAATAGCGTCGAATAGTCCTAATAAAATTCAAACTATATCAGCAACATTCAACGAAAAAAAATATGACGAGTCAAAATATTCCACTCAAATTTCCAAATTATACAATACTCATCATTATAACGAATTACTGGACGAAAACGATATATTACAAAAATTACCAGATGCATTAGCAGCAATGGATCAACCCACCGTAGACGGGATCAATACATATATGATTTCAAGATTAGCTATAAACAAAGGAATGAAGGTTGCCTTGTCAGGCTTGGGAGGTGACGAGTTATTCGCAGGTTATGACTCTTTTCACCTAATTCCAAAATTAGAAAATATAAAAAAAGTAACTAGCGCCCTGCCCTTATTTTTAAAAAATCAGTTAGGCAACATGGTTTCTAAAATTTTAAAGGATTCTGATAAAAATACCAAACTCAAACATTACATAAAAGAAAAATACAATGGTTCCCATATATATTTTTTAATTAGAGCATTATTTTGTGAAGAAGAACTACTAAACATATTCTCAAGTTCAAATATTTTTCATAAAGAGTTAGAAAAAAATTTCCACAAAACACAGGAGTTGATAGATTGTAAGTCAGCTTTATCGTCTATTGATTTGATCTCATATCTTGAACTAACTCAGTATATGGCCCCTGCTTTATTAAGAGATACCGATATGATGAGCATGGCGCATAGTCTTGAAGTAAGAGTCCCATTAATAGACCACAAGTTAGTTGAATTAATGTTTTCGATTCCTCCGTCAATGAAAACGCATCAAGGATCACCAAAGCGACTCTTAGTTAACTCCTTGAAATTAAAATTACCAGACTCTGTAGTGAATAGAAAGAAAATGGGTTTTACCTTACCGTTTGATGATTGGATGAAAGGGAAAATGAGGTCTCAAATTGAAACAGTTTTATTATCACCATCTGAAAAGTTATCAGCTTTTATTTCAGAAGAGGGAGTAAGGAAAACATGGAAAAACTTTTTAGATAACAAATGTTCATGGTCACGCCCATGGTCACTTTATGTGCTTAAAAAATGGATCGATATAAACCTATAATTATATTGAATGTATGAATTATCCATTTTACCAGGTCGATGTATTTACAAATACTCCATTTACTGGAAACCCTTTAGCAGTATTTTTCGA
>Ga0114997_10000875_pt1 | contig 25029 bp, 20 predicted proteins | sample ArcticOcean_MG_C_2_FD_87045 | JGI IMG/M metagenome (GOLD analysis project Ga0114997, IMG submission 87045) | Marine microbial communities from western Arctic Ocean - ArcticOcean_MG_CB4_136 | ecosystem: Environmental > Aquatic > Marine > Oceanic | place: Arctic Ocean: Canada Basin | collected... | reverse complement strand
CTCTATGGGATCATCTATGAAAAATGGCTTGTCACTATTGAGGGGTGTGCGCGAACGGCAATGCAGCATAATTAGGCGGGGTAGGAACACGCAGACTCGAACTGCGGACCCCTTGCATGTCATAGAAATGGCCTTCACTTTTATATAATAAAATCAATGCCTTATAATAGACAAAATACAATTTACCTGAAATTTACCTTATTTTCTATATCTAAATAAAGATTTTTGTCTCTTCTAATTAGCCAATAATTCGCTCATTTTACGCCACTTTTTTAAGTAAAAGAAGAAGAAATGAGATATTGATTGGCAGAAGTAAAGCGTCTTGGTAGAATGCGCGCTCGCGTGATTGGGAGCATAACTCAGCTGGTTAGAGTGCCATCATGACATGGTGGAAGTCGTTGGTTCGAATCCAACTGTTCCCACCAATCACCGAATATTCATTTCTCTTTATTTAACGGAAACCGAGGTTCTAACTGCCTTGTAAGCTTTCTGTAAGCCTTTTGCATCTCCTTTGCCATGCTTTCTAATCAAAGCCTGAAGCGTGCCTATCAAGCTTTTAAAGTCCTTCAAAACCTTCTTGGCTCCAATGACTCTTGTCTTGCCTATTTTGCCGCGTGAGGAGCCTGGGCGAGGTTTGTTTGGTCGCCCTCTTCTAATTAGGTTCTTATCGCGAGACCAATTTAATGGCAATCCTCCTTTATAGCCTGTCGCCCATTTCGAAAGTGTCTCCTCTCTTGAGGAGAGCATCTTTCGTGGGGCAAACTTAACTCTTAGAAGTGATTGAGCCGCACTTCTCGCTGAACCAATGCGATGAAGTCCTCCCTCAAGATTCTGAAGGTCTTTTAAATCACCCGACTTTGCATATTCTGTCGTGAGTCCAACCGTAGCAGCTTTCATCATTGCTTTAGTTTCTCTCAACGTTCTTCCTGAGTGGATGAGTTTAAGCATTTGGTATTTAGCTTCGTTTCGTTGAACATTCATTTGAATACATTAGCCTCTTGAGCGTGCAACCAATTCTGAATCGATTCAAATCGGCTATTCGCTTGCTTGGAACTGACTTGCTTCCCTCTTAATGTGGCATCACAAATATCTCTAATTGCAGATTGGTAATGATGGATTGCTAATTCTTGCCTGGCTGATGCTAATTCATCGCCCTTCTGTCGCCTATTTCTAACAAGTATATTCGTGGCTTCTAAGTTTTTGTCAATTTTACATTTTTGCTCAGTCCAAGATATTTCCAGCTCTTTAACCTCAGTTTTAGCGGCATCACTTTCAATCTGAAGTGGGTTTCCTTTTGCAGCAAAACCATCAATCCAAGTTTCTTGAGCTTTAATGACAATGCTTATCTTTTCGTATTTATCCACGATTGGCATGAGTCATCCTCCGCATCATTTCGACTCTATTATCTTCAATGAAGGCATGTGTAAGCTTCTCTGAGTCTACTGCTTTCATCATTCTGTTGTGGGCATACATTCTGCCGCCTAAATTGTTTGAAGATTGGAATTGGCGGTCTTTCTGAGCTGAAGTGCCTCCATAGATTTTGCTATAAACCATAAAATTTTCTGCGCTTGTATCTTTGTATTGAGTTGCTTTACAAAATTGCAGATAGTCATCAACAAAATCATCATTGTGGAAGTGGTCTTTCTGCTTTTTATAAGCCTTTTGGCATATCTCGCGAGCCTCTTTATTGAGTGTTTCTATTTTCATTTAAATTTCTCCGAGCTTTCTTTAATTTGTTGAAAGCTTCTTTGCTAACTGAACCCGCGATAATTCCTTGTTTAATCCAGCTAAGGAACTGACTGCGAAGTGCCAGGTATAAGTGGTAGTGGTCGGGTGTTGGGAAAGTTGCGCGAATGCAGCTACAAGCCTCATCTTTGCAGTATTTTTTAGAGCCGCAGAAATCAGGACAATCCTCGAACCCTGTTGCGGCTAAGTAAATGAGTTGGTCTTCGCTCATCTCGCCTTCAGTATTATTAAGCCAAACTTCGGCTTGTTTCATATCTTCTCGAATATCAATCATTGAGCGACCCCGCACGGAATTGAAAGTCGAAAAAACTTCTTGGTTATATATAAAAGACTCTTAAAGACGATAATTTTTTTCATAAAAAATTTATTCATTGCGATAAAACCACACGCTTCTCTTCTTGGCATCCACAGGAACAATATTTAGTGTGGTTTTGACTAAAACCGCTTTTGTCATCCATTGCTTTGACGGCTCTTGTCATTCCATGAAGCCAGTCATAAGAGATAAAAGTTTTCCTTTTAATCATGAAGGACTTTGGTCTGCTCATTAAAAAATCTTGTTCAGGTTTAGAAAGCCTTTTATGTGCTTTTTGCTTTCGTTTAATGTTCGTAAAACACCAAGCTTTTTTGGGGGTGACTTTTGCCTTAAAAATAAAGCCTGGCTCTTTTGTTTCTTGGTAATAAGTAAACAGATTCCTTTCGCCTTCTTTTGCACCAATTCGCTCTTGTTTCGGACGCTTGTCCATATCACTCTTAGTTGTGAAAGTTAAATCAAAAGCTTCAACCAACGGTTTAAGCATTCGATTTGGTTCGGTCAATGCATCATTACCAACGCTTTTAGATAGCTCCTCTTGCAATGCTCGAAGGTTGTTGCGATTGAGCCTTAAACCTTTAAGATTAAGCGTGTCAAAGTCTCCATATATAGGCGTGCTTTCAGGATCAGAATACCAATGAGCAAAAGAGATAAATGATTCAGAATCAACAAGCTCCCCAAGTTCAAACCAGAGCGCGTCAAGTAATCTGCCTAAGAGCACGTTATATTGCCATTTGACTCTTAAATCCTCTTCTTGACGCTCCTGTTCGTCCATCGACATCAGCCTGCAGAGCCGAATAGCATCATTAGAGTCGATACGCTTGCTTCTATTAACTAAGGCTTTCATCTCTTTATCGGAAATATCTTCTTCATCAAAGTCGATAAATCCTTCAGGAGCTGCTCTTTTGAAATTGCTGAGCACGCGTAAAACTTGTTCTCGTGAAGATTGGTTTCTATCAGCATATTCTTGCTCAGCTTCTTTTTTAAATTCTTTCCAATCGGCTGAAACCGCATTTCCAGACTCAATCTCCTCGTCCGTAGAAACAATCTTTTGAACCAATGCTCTGCCATCCTTTAAAAGCTCTTCAAGCAACCAGGGAACATTAGCCAAGTCCATATCATGTGCTTCTTTTGCTCTAACGTGCCAGGCATCCATTCGGCTCATTTCTGATTCATAAATGCCTTTTTCATTCTCAATAGCATTGAATGTTTTATGCTTAAAAGCCGCATTTCTTGGATTGCTAATATAAACGGACGCTTTTCGAGTCATTCTCATTCGGCGAAGCATTTGCTTTATCTTTTGAGCTGAGAAAAAACCACCCGTTGAAAGCACGAAAACTTCATCGAAGTCATAACCTTTAACTAAATAATCCCAACCGCAAGCCGCCCAAGAAGAGACTAAAAGGCAATCAAGCTCATCGTTCTTTATCCAGCCTGAAATAGTCATGTTTGGATTGGTCTTTAATTCGGGGGCGCTGACGCGAACCGTTTTAGAATCAAATGCTTTTATCTTCTTCCCTGGACAGTGCATCTCAAGCCATAAACCCAATGCAGAAAGAGCGCCTTCATCATCGCCATAGCTTGCAAATACTGCGACCCTCTGCCCCGCATTGATTGAATTAACTATCTTTTGAAGTGTTCTTCCGTAGTTATCTTCGATTGCGACTTTATAGTCTGTCAGATAACTTGCCGAGTTGTAGTAGAGAGCCGAAGTCTCTGGAGCGAAGTTCGCTATTCGGCTTAAACCCCAAAGACAAAGTTCATCATCAATATCAGCATCCAGAATGATTGCGTTCTTGCTCTTATCCAGGATATTGAACAGCATATTTGAGCTTGCAAGATGTTGAGTCGGGTCAGTCCATGCTCGAAAAACCTGAGAAGCTTCGTCAATAATGACGATGTCAAACTCAGGAACAAAACCCATGTCTTCATATAGCTTTAACGACTGGTAACAAACAGCAAATTGTGGAGCTTCAGCGAACACCCTCTTTTTCTGACTCTCATGCTCTCCCATCGAATGGTAGTGAGCTATCCCTATCTCTTCAGCAATCTGCAAAGTAACCGCAATCAAAGGAGTAACAATCAGCACAGTTTTATTCGAAGCTTTCGCTTCTTTCACAAGGTTGTAGATAACTCCCTTTGTTTTATTTGTTCCCATGCAAGAGCGAATCGCAACGGCTCTATAATCAAGTAAGTTACTCCAATCACGCTTATCTAAATCAATCTCTTCAAAGTTTTCGATTGAATGGAAATTGTTGTGCCTGAAACTCTCTGCTTCAAGCTTTAGAATTGAGAGCGCTTTCTTTCCTGATAACTTTGCCCAATCTTTTAGGTTTTTTTCATCTCTATCCCCCATCAAGGCGGGAGAATGAAGCATTTCTTCTATCAACAGAGCACAGTCACCAGAGCTAAAAAGAGCCTCTCTTCTAAATAATTCGGAGAATATCGGGTTTCTGATATTGGCAAGCTCCCCATTTTCGGCATCCTTTTCTAATTCAGAAACCAGATATTGTCGATTCGTGTTGTAGAGTGTTTTCCAGGCTTTTCCTGTCTTATCTGGTGCTGTATTTATCTTCTTTAAAGACATTTTAGTCTTCTTTCTAGCGGCCTCTTTAATCTCTCCGGGAATTTCATCCAAAGACAAGGCCGCCCCTTCGAAATATTTCAGGTGCGGCTCATTCTTCAAGAGATTTTCAGTTCCAGAGAAATGACCGCGCATGATGTAATGCCGCCTGGTTGGCTCATACATGGATAAATCGATGATAGAGGAGAAATCTGCGAGATGGTGTTGAAGCTCTAAGCATGAATAAGCTTTGTCAGTTTCCACCCAAAGCCGCAAGCAGTATTTCTTTGAGCAATCTTTCTCTTCTCCGTTCTTTTTGTAGACTATACCCAACCCCGCAGAGCTTGAGAGTTGAGCAATGAAGCGACAATTCTTTAAAAAAGGAAGTTCTTCCATAGCAACCGCAACTCTGTCACCAAGAGGTGAGTCTTGATTAAGCAGGTCAGTCTCGTTGTCCAAGTCCAGTTGAAATTGTTTGGAAGAACAATCAAGCCAGTTTGACTCTGTTAAACCATAAGATAAGTCAGTGTTCTGATTTACTGGTTGTCCTCTCATCAAGAAAGCATTGTCGCCATCTCTCTCAACTTCTTGAAGGAAGGAGAACAACTTTGGCAATGTGAGAAGGTCTTCGTCTTGCAGTGGTTGTTTAACCGCAGTATTTACTTGGGCGAAAGCAAAGTTTGAAGACTCAATTCCATGATGAACTTCTTTTCGAGCCTTAATATGCTCTGGATTTGGCTGAACGATAGTCCAACCCATTATTCAATCTTCCAAAACGACTCATGCTTATCAATACGTTTCCACATTCTCATCAAAGCTTCAGCGCGAACATAACTCAGCTTATTTTTAAGCAGTATTTCCCAATCTTCAAATCCGATTTCTTCGGGACAAGCGGCTAGGATTATCTTTTTAAGATATTGTCTGGCTTTAAGCGGTCGGTCTAACCTGTATTTGTGAATCAGGTTATAAATAGACTTTTCACAACGACTCCGTCTTCCAAACTCTTTTATAATCTCTGAGGGATTAAGCAGAGCGTAAAGTTGAAGCAAGTCTATGTCCGTTAATTCATAGAGTTCATGGCTTTGCCGACTACTAGAGTCTTTTGGGTATATTTCTGATTTCAATGGTCTTCCGAGAGGCTTTGCGAGGGGTTGTAAAATGTCGCTAAGTTATTGATATATAGGTATATTATACAGATATATCAGTTTGCTGTAAAGGGAGATTTTTGCGTTGGTATCGCAAAATGGTGGGTTGAGTAAAAATAGATTGCTGCTTTATTCCAGGCAAAAGAAAACCCGCCGAGGCTAGTGTCCCACGAAACTTCTTAAAACCCTGTAAAAAACCGCAATTCTCAGATACGCCGAGCCTACCCGGGGCACTCCTTTTGTCAGATGGGTATCTGTTTATAAGCCGATTCTAACAATTATCGGCAGTTAACTTGTCAGTACCCGGTACTGAGACAGTTAATACAAATGTAGTGTTATTATTCAGCACAACAGATCGTACAATCCAAACATCTGGCTTCAAACAAGTAATATTAAAATCGCTTATTTTTTTAAATACACTGAATGAGAAACTCCCCATGTTCAATCTCAAAGATAAGAAGGCCTATATTACCGGCGGTTCTTCGGGCATAGGCCGCGCAGTGGCCGAAACGTTTATTGAAAATGGTGCTTCAGTGGTGATAGCCGATATCGCCGACGGCACTGCAGTTGCTGCAGAGATCGGCGGCCACTATATAAAGTGCAATGTATCTGACGAACAATCCGTAGCCGCATCACTGGCTCAGGCCTGTGAAGTCTTAGGCGGCAAGCTGGATATCGTAGTCCTGAACGCAGGTGTGGGCGATGTCGGCCCAAGCTTTGAAGAAACCGAACAAGCCATGCTGGAAAAAGTCACCAAGATAAATCAGTGGGGCGTGCTCTACGGCCTTAAACACGCGCCGTCAAACATGAACGATCACGGCGCCATTATTTCTACCTCTTCCATGGCCGGCATTATATGTATGCCCGGCACCGGTGTTTATTCCGCAGGCAAGCGGGCCATTCACTCCATGACTGAAATGGCCTCACTGGAATTGGGTGATCGCGGCATACGTGTTAACGCCGTCTGTCCCGGCTATGTCCAGACCCCAACCATGGGCAACAGCCCGCAAGAAATCCGCATCGCCAGCACCTTCACCGCTCTGGGTCGTCCCGGCACCCCCAAGGAAGATGTGGCCGGCGTTTTTCTATTTCTTGCCTCCGAAGCTAGTCGCTACATTACCGGTAAAGCTTTGGAAGTGGATGGCGGCTGGACCTCCGGCCCCACCAAGCAGCTGCTTGAGCTGGTGACCGGTAACACCACCACCCCCGGCTCTAATAAATACGTTTAAGGCAAGCTGTACAGCTCGACATGAGAACTGTTCAGCTGATCACTCCATGCGTAACGTTCTCAAGCTCACAGTAATTCAATTTACGTATTGCTCCTTTTCACTTAACCGCCACAATAACAGCCAACATCCATAAATTCGCTAATATAGGAAACGGCATGCACAACTATCAACTGCTGATTAACGGTAAGCTAGTCTCTGCCCCAGATCAACTCGAGGTAATTAATCCCGCCACCGGCAAAGTCTTTGCAAGCTGCCCAAAGGGTGGGCTGGAAACGCTAAACACCGCTGTCACGGCAGCCCAAGCAGCCTTTGCCGCCTGGAGTAACCTAGCCATTGAGCAGCGCCAAGCCTGCCTAGTTAAGTTAGCCAGGTCTTTAGAAGAGAACATCGAGTCGCTAGCTACCCTGCTGACTCAAGAACAAGGCAAGCCCATTGCAGAATCTCGAGGTGAAATCCAAGGCACGCTCGCCCACCTTTATCATAACGCCAAGCTGGATATACCGATCGAAGTGCTTCAGGACGATGAGCAAGCCTTAGTAGAAGTACATCGCAGCCCCTTGGGTGTGGTCGCCGGTATCATCCCCTGGAACTACCCTATTATGGTGGCTCTATGTAAGCTGGCTCCTGCGGTTTTGGCCGGTAATACTTTTATCTGGAAACCCGCGCCGACCACTCCACTCACAGCTCTGGCCATTGGCGAGCTATGTCAGGATATCTTCCCGGCCGGCGTGGTGAATATCGTCACTGACAACAATGATCTGGGTACAAAAATTACCACCCACCCCGGCATTGCCAAAGTGTCTTTTACTGGTTCCACCGCTACCGGTAAAAAAGTCATGGCCTCATCGGCCTCAACCCTAAAGCGTGTCACTCTGGAACTGGGTGGCAATGACCCCGCCATTGTCTTGAGTGATGCCAATGTGGCCGACGTAGCACCAAAATTGTATGGCGCAGGCTTTGGCAACTGCGGCCAAACCTGCGTGGCCATGAAGCGTCTCTATGTACATGAAGATCTCTACGACGAGATGTGCGATGCCATTGCACAGCAAGCTAAGGCAGCCGTAATAGGTAACGGCCTGGATGCGGAAACCACCATCGGCCCCATGCAGAATGCTCAGCAATTAGAAAAAGTTATTGTCTATCTGGAAGGCGCCAAGAAAGACGGCAAAATTATTGCCGGCGGCAATGTGCCCGACCGCGAAGGCTTCTTTATTGAACCTACTGTGGTACGCGATATTAGCGACGGTACCGCTCTGGTAGACGAAGAGCCCTTCGGTCCTATTTTACCCATTATTAAATACAGCGATGTAGACAATGTTATTGCACGAGCTAACAACTCCGTTTATGGCTTGGGCGCATCAGTATGGGGCAGCGATCTTAACAAAGCCAAACAGGTAGCGGCGCGTTTAAAAGCAGGTAGCAAGTGGGTTAACCAACACGGTGCCACCCTGCCCCACATCCCCTTTGGCGGTATTAAAGAGTCGGGCATTGGCGTGGAATATACCGAAGAAGGCTTATACGAATTCACTAACATTGAAGTGATTCACTTGCTGAAATAGGTACTCCAGCAACACTAAAAATAGAACACTTATAAAAATACCAGCAGTTGCTGGCATTTTTTGTAAGCATTTCATGACGCATTAAAACGATAACGTAAATTTTTATCCCCCCTTACTAGTGCAGATTACGTATAGAAAACAATCAACAAACATTTACATTAATACCTAGTGGTTTTTTAGAGAGAGGCCTATTTTTCCCAGGCGATTGCCGAAAGGCATTTAGGCCAGTATATGCTGGCCATTTTTTATGTTTTAGATGAATAGCACTGGTTAACTCCCCCAAATCAAATACATAAACCACAAACAAATTTATTCCTTGTTAACACAAATTGCGTATAGGAAATATCCTTTAAGTCTCGTAAGTTTAACCATCAGAAATATTTATCTGCCGAGAAAAATTATGTTACAGAATACAGCTCAGGCCATTGATAGCACAATCACCATGGAAAACAGCGTAGCCATCCTGCAAAAACTTAGCGAGCAAGGCTTACTTAAAACTAAGGCCTATGTGGATGGCCAGTGGGTGAGTGCGCCACAGCGCCCAACCACACCCGTTAGCATGCCAGCAAGTATTGCCGTTACTAATCCCGCTACCGATGAAGTTCTGGTTGAACTACCCGAGTTGGATATTAACGAAGTTAACTTCGCCATCAAGGCCGCAGATAAAGCCCTACCCGCTTGGCGTGAACTTCTACCTCAAGAGCGCAGTGTCATTATTGAAAAATGGCACGATCTCATTCTGGCCAATAAAGAAGGCCTTTCTCAATTAATGGTGTTAGAGCAAGGTAAAGCTCTAGACGATGCCCGCGGCGAAATTGATTATGCCGCCGGCTTTGTAAAATGGTTTGGCGAAGAAGCTAAGCGTGTCGAAGGCACCACCTTTGCCAGCCATAAAGCACACAAACAAATGATAGCTATTCGCCAACCCATCGGCGTAGTCGCGCTCATTACTCCGTGGAATTTCCCCTGCGCCATGCTGACACGCAAAGCCGCTGCAGCACTGGCCGTAGGTTGCCCGGTCGTTTGTTACCAATCTATGGAAACGCCACTATCCGCTCTGGCTCTAGCGGCACTGGCTGAAAAAGCAGGCTTCCCCCGCGGTGTATTCCAAGTACTAACCGGCCGTTCACGTGTGATTGTAAAAGCCTTGTGTGAAAGCCCTAAAGTGCGCGCGCTATCCTTTACTGGCTCCACCGAAGTAGGCCAAAAACTGCTGGCGCAATGTGCACCCACCGTAAAAAAATGTTCGATGGAGCTGGGCGGACACGCACCCTTTATTGGCTACCCCGATGTTGCCATTGAACAACTGGTAGAAGCGGCCATTGACGCAAAATTTCAAACCAGTGGCCAAGACTGCTTGGCTGCCAACCGTATTTATATTCACCACGATATTTATGAAGAATTTGTACAAGCCTTCGCCAAAGCCGCCTCGGCATTAAAAGTGGGCGACGGCTTTGAGCCCGGCGTACAAATCTGCCCTCTACAAAATCGCAAGCAAGTAGAAAAAGCCAAAGAGCATACAGATGACGCCGTGGCTAAAGGCGCACGACTTATGTGCGGCGGTAAACAGCCCTCGCAAGGCGGCAACTATTTTGAACCGACTGTATTAGCCGATGTTACGGAAGACATGGCCATTAACTACGAAGAGACCTTTGGCCCGGTGGCCGCAGTGATGCCATTTAAACACGAAGACGAAGTCATCAGTAAAGCCAACGATACCCAATACGGTTTAGCCGCTTACGTTTGGACCCGCGATATCGGCCGAATCTGGCGTTACAGCAACGCACTGGAGTACGGCATGGTGGCGGTCAACACCGTCAGCATGACCGGCTATCCCATTCCCTTTGGCGGTGTTAAGCAATCGGGCTTGGGGCGTGAAGGTTCACGCTGGGGCATCGATGAATACTCCGAATTAAAATATATCTGTATGGGCGACTTGGATAAATAAATCCACCTATAAAGCGCCATAAGCCTATTAGCAAAGACACTCTTAACAACAAATCTTGAGCAACAACGACGCACAACAAGATTATCATCATGAATGCGAATCAGGAATTTAAAATGAGTAAATTTGAAGGTATGACCCAAGAAGAAATCGATCGCGCAACCATTTTTCATGCGTCAACCCCGTTAAAGAATCACCGCGATGGTTCACTTGGCTCACCGCGTATTATTGAAAGCGCTAAAGGCCTGCGTATCACCGACAAAAACGGGGTTGAATCTCTTGATGCCTTCGCCGGTCTTTATTGTGTCAACGTCGGTTACGGCCGCAGTGAAATCGCCGATGCCATTTATGAGCAAGCGCAAAAACTGGCGTATTACCACACCTACGTGGGCCACTCTAACGAGCCCTTGATCGAACTTTCCAAGCGCGTAATGGATATGGCTCCAGCAGGTATGAGCAAAATTTATTACGGCATGTCAGGCAGTGACGCCAATGAAACCAACATTAAATTGGTTTGGCATTATTGGCATGTAAAAGGCAAGCCAGAGCGTAAGAAAATTATCTCGCGCGATCGCGGCTATCACGGCAGCGGTATTATGACTGGTTCCATGACTGGCCTACCCGTCTTCCACAAAACCTTTAATCTGCCCATGTCAGATATTAAGCACACCATCGCCCCCCACTATTATTGGGGCGCTGAAAAAGGCATGAGCGAACAAGAGTTTTCTCAGCACTGTGCCGATAAACTCGAGCAGCAAATTTTGGAAGAAGGCCCAGAAACGATTGCCGCCTTTATCGGTGAACCGGTACTGGGAACCGGCGGTATTGTGCCACCCCCCGCCGGATACTGGGCGGCCATCCAAGCGGTGCTGAACAAGTATGAAATTTTACTCATTGTCGACGAAGTGGTCTGTGCCTTCGGTCGTTTGGGCACCCCCTTCGGTTGCCATATGTTCGACATAAAGCCCGATATTATTACCGTCGCCAAAGGCATCACTTCGGGTTACCTGCCACTGTCAGGCTCCATTGTGGGCGACCGTGTTTGGGCGGGTTTAGAGGAAGGTACCGATAAGTTTGGTCCTATTGGTCACGGCTGGACTTACTCTGGTCACGCTCTGGGTGCCGCCGCCGGTGTTGCCAACCTGAAGATTATTGAACAAGAAAATTTAATCAGTGCCAGTGCCGAAACAGGTGCTTATTTACAACAACAAATGCACGCGGCCTTCGATGATCACCCTTTGGTGGGCGAGTACCGTGGCATCGGTATGTTGGGTGGCATCGAGTTTGTTAAAAACAAATCAGACAAAATACGTTTTAGCCCTGATGACAAAGTAGGGCCACGTATTTCAGCCGCCTGTCTGAAGAACGGCATGATTGCTCGCGCCATGCCACATCAGGATACTCTGGGCTTCGCGCCAGCCATGATCGCCACCCGTGATGATATTGACGAGATCGTTGCTATTGCCAAGCAGTCCATTAACGACGTCATGGATGAGTTGGTTAAAGAAAATATTTGGCACGCCTAAAACAAAAAAGTTTAAGCTTGCATAACACGAGGTCTAGGGCTAAATTCAGCCCTAGACCTCGTTCTATATAAACGTGGCTGAGAACGTGTTTTGGCTGTACCAGACCGCTCAGGCCATACCACCGACAGTGATTTATTTATTGGCGGTGGCTACAGCTCAAACTAAAGTAATCATTTGCACTAAGTAAACTAAACGGCAAAAAGGAATACAGCATGACTCTGGAACTCTGCGACAAAAAAGTTGCCATCGTTACCGGCGGTGCCCGCGGTATAGGTCGCGCCATTAGTCTGCGCCTAGCCCTTGAAGGGGCCAGCGTGATGGTGGTCGATGTTTTAGATGAAGACGGCCAAGAAACAGTGAAACGGATTAACGATGCCGGTCGACAGGCCTGCTATCTACACTGTGATATTACCGACGCCCAACAAGTACAAGCCGCTGTTGATGCCACCGTAGCAGAATTCGGGCACGTGGATTGTCTGGTTAATAATGCCGGAATCGGCATCAGCGCTTGCTTTACCGATTTAACCGAGAGTGACTTTGATCGCATTACCGCAATCAATATGAAGGGCTCCTTTCTATTTTTACAAAGCGTCATTAAACAATTACAAACACAAGGCCATGGCGGTTCAATTATAAATATGGCATCAGTCGGCGGCGTGGTAGGAACGTCGGAATTCAGCCTCTACACCATGTCGAAACACGGTATTATTGGCCTCACAAAATCACTGGCACTCGAATACGCCAAAGATAATATTCGACTCAATGCCGTTTGTCCCGGGCCCATTCTTACTCCCATGGCAGAAGACATGGCCAGACAGCAAAACTTGACTGATGTTAACGAATTAGCCAAACAGCAAGGTGTACCCTTGGGTCGTTTGGGCAAGGCAGAAGAAGTCGCTGAAGCAGTGGCTTGGCTCTGTTCCGATCGCTCATCAAACACCACAGGCAGCAATTTAATGACCGACGGAGGCTATACCGCGCATTAACACTATGATCTATACCGCTGATGCACTACAGAGCTTTGCGCAACAATTATTCCAATGTGCAGGCTTAAGCTCAGAGCGAGCCGCAGTGATGGCCCGTACTTTTTTAGAAGCTGACCTGATGGGTTTTAACACCCACGGCCTACACCGTGTCGCCAGTAATTTACAGTGGCTGGAAGATGGCACTAGCCGTCGTGAAGGCGAACCGGATGTATTGAGTGACTGCGGCGCTATTTTTTCCTGGGATGCCAATTTTTTGCCTGGGCCATGGGTCTGTCATCTCGCCCTCGAACAAGCCATTCAACGAGCCAAGACACACGGCCTTGCCGCCTGCGTGATTCGTCGAAGCCAACATATGGCCTGCCTCGCCGCCTATTTACCCCGTATTCTTGAGGCCGAATTATTAGGCCTGATCACCTGCTCCACCCCTTCAGAAAATACCGTCAATGCCTTTGGCGGCATCGATCCTATTTTTTCCGCCAACCCCATTGCCATGGCCATTCCCTCTGAAGACGATCCCATTTTTTTTTGATGTAAGCATGTCCATTACCGCTGGTGGCCATGTGGCACGCGCCGCGCGAGAAGGCACAATGCTGACAGAAAACTGTCTACTGGGCAACAGCGGCAAACCCTCTGATAAACCGCAAGATTTTTTTACTGACCCTCAGGGTAGTATTCAAGCTATTGGTGGGCTGACTCATGGCTACAAGGGCACCGCATTGTGCCTGATGACTGAAGTACTCACAGCCGCTCTCAGTGGCTACGGTCGCGCCGATCCGCAAAGTCAAAACGACGATGAAGCCAATACGGTTTTTATCCAGCTTGACCAACCACAGGCCTTCAGTTCTCTGCAGGCCTTTAAACGAGAAACTGCACACCTGCGCCAACGCTGCGAGAACTCTCGCCCGGCAAAGGATGATGAGCCGGTGAGACTACCGGGCAGCAGTGCTTGGCAAAAACGCAAAACACAACTACAATGTGGAGTGGCACTCTACCCCACCATTCTTCCTACACTACAGCCCTGGGCAGAGCGGTACGGCATTGCCATGCCCAAGCCTCTGTCAGCCGTTTAAAGAGAGACTTCCATTATGTTATTGGGATTACACCACACCGCCATCTCCACACCGGACATCAAACAGGCCATCCATTTTTATTGTGATATTCTCGGCGGTACGCAAGCCAGTGACATTCAACACTGGGGACCCAATGATGAGATCCCTGACCGTATGTTACAGCTGGATAACAGCTGTGGCGTTTTTGTCCATATCAAAGTGGGCAACGCCTATTTGGAAATATTTCAATTCAAAGGTCCTGAACCTAAAAGTATTGATCGCCGCGCCTGTGACTACGGCCTACCTCATCTATGCTTCGTGGTGGACGACTTAGACAGTGACTATCAAACCTGGAAGAAAGCCGGCATGATTTTTCACGCCGAACCTGCGGTATTCAGCGATGGCAGCAAGTTTGTTTATGGCCGCGACTTCGATGGCAACATTATTGAGCTCTTAGAAATCCCTGAATGTGCCAGCACGCCCAACATACCTTAAACTTGTTTAATTATTCATTACATTCAAAGGCCTGCAAGCTTAGCTAACAGGCCTTTTTTAGGTGTACTGCAGGCCTCCACATAAAGGGACATTTTTTTCTTATAAAGTGTCGCTACGCCTTTGAGGGGCATTTAGCGTCTGTAACAGATTTGTCAACGGACAGAAAAAATCAGATATTGATCGAGGGATAATCACAGTGCCATAAGCAGTCACTAGCTTCGAGTCGCTAGGTAAAGACTGCTAAATCCTAAAAGCAGCCAGCCATCAAACACAAAAAAACTCAGTTCAATTGAGGCACAGTGTGAAGAACGCGCACTGGATTTTTTACTCTGAAACCCTAAACATCATCGCTAAATAGCCTGAATTTCAAAAACCACCCCCCAGAAAATAAAAAAACAATTTACCACTTTGGTTGCACATTCAGGTAATTGTCAGTTTCTATTGTCACAATAGCGACCATAATTTCACCCACTTGTAGCTTGGAGATGACATGACTATTTATACCTTTAATAATTATATACTAGCCGCCTTGGCTGTTTTTATGATCAGCGGTGCCGGTTTATTACGCGCCGAGATGGGCCCCTCTTTTGAGGGCTGGCCATCAGGCCAGGCCCACGATACAGGGCGTAGAATAAAAGGATGGACGGTTCGAGGTGCAGATAAGGATGCACTACATAGCATTGTTGGAAAAAGTAATAATTTATTTGGGGATTACCCTGGGAGCTGGGTCTATGAAAGCAGTAAAGTCGCTGAAAACTTTATTTCAGCTGCAGAGAAAGCGCTACAAGCGAATAAAAAAACCGAAGCCATGAAAAATTACCAAGCAGATTCAGCACACTTTGGTGTGGCCCGCTTTCATTTTTTACATTCGCCCGCAGCGATAGAGGCTTATGCCAAACACAACGAGGCCTATTACCAATTTCTTAAACTCGCCAATATCCCTGTTGAACACCTCCGGATTCCTTTTGAAGGAAAACAAATTATAGGTAATTTGTATACTCCTAAAAATTCCAGTACCGCAGTTGCTTTACCCTTGCTGGTAATATCCGGCGGCATTGATACGTGGAAAAACGAACTCTGGTCGACTGTACAGCCCATGTTGGAGCAAGGCTTTGCGGTCTTTGCTATGGAACAGGTGAAAGTCAGTGGGAGCTTGGGCCCCGTGCCGATCGTATCCATACTCGAGCTATTGATTTTTTAAAGCAACGGACAGATATTGATGCATCACGTATCGGGGTTAATATGCGCAGTTTTGGTGGCTATTTTGCGGTTAAACTGGCCTTGGTGAACCCTGATGTCAAAGCCGTCATTAATGCTTGTGGTCCCATTACTTTTGGTGACGGTGTTCTCTGGCCGATACCACCATTTATTATGCGCACTATTGCTGCCGGCTTTGGTATGGATCAAGGTTTGTTTGGAGAGCGTAAATCATTAAGCTCTGTGTTAAACACAGCCACTACAAACTCTTTACAAGGCCCACCAGTAAATCCAGCTATTTCTATTTTCTCAGCATGCCAGTCCGCCACAAAAAAAACACCCTTCACTCAGGCATAAAAAACCGCCGGACTAGCCGGCGGTTCTTTAGTACTTAATTTTTCAGCACTACGGCTCTACAAAATTTAGAAGTGGTACTTCACGCGAGCACCGTAAGTACCGGGTTCACTAACAAAACCACCCACGTTACTAGAGCTCACAAAATTCAATTTCACTAAGGCAACATTATTTTATGAAAAAAAAGCCACCGCAGTGGGTGGCTTTTTTCGAACGGTTATACTTTCAATTAAAAACTTTTAGTGAAGTTAATACCGTATGACTTAGGCTCAGAGATAAATACGCCATTGGCCTGGAACAGGTTAGTCGCATAAATTTCATTACCAAGATTCTTACCGTATAAGGAAACATCCCAACCTTGAGAATCATTAGAGACTGTAAAGTTCAAACCGTAGACACTGTAGTCTTGCTCAGTTTCAGCAACGTTTTCTGCGCTCAAGTAGTGATCGCCAGTGTGGCTATAATTAACCTGAAAAGAACCAATCAGAGTCTCATTCAGTTCGGTCTCATAGCGCGCAAAGGCGGTATAGGCTTTGTTCGCTGCAAAACCTAACTCGTTACCATCCAGAGTAGGTTGTGAAGAGTCATTAATTTCACTGCTCAGCAGAGACAGGGTTGCACCCAGCTCAAGACCTTCAACAGGGCTATAAATAACCTCTGATTCAAAACCACTAACATCAACACTATCCATGTTACCCATAGTTGACAACGTACCAAATACCGGCAGATTTACAGAAATATTTTGCTGTGCATCCTGATAGTCATACACAAAGTAAGTAGCATTAACACGTAGGTTATCTGCTGGATCCCACTTCATACCCACTTCATGAGCAAACAAGGTCTCGTCATCAAAGGCAACCAAGAAACCATTTGAAGTCAAGGCATCTGAGCGATAGCCGCCACTTTTCAGGCCTTTTGAATAGGAATAGTAAACCAACAGATCATCAGTTGGCTGCCAATCCAGTCCAATCTTGTATGAAGAACCTTTTGATTCAAATGTTTGATCAGGAACACCCGCCGCACTGTTATCAACAAGCGGAGTATTTCCTGCAGCGCCACCGGGATTATCTGGACCTAAAGCAGCGCCCCCCAACAGCGGATCAAGCCACAACTTGTTCATTGTCTGCTCACGAGTTTCATCGTTATAACGATAACCAACCGTCAGTTTCAATTCATCAGTCATGTTAAACTCAGAGTGAGCAAAAATCGCGGAGGTTTCATTCTCATGCTTAAAGCGATAGTTGAACTGGCCACCGAAGAAAGTACCAATAGAGTAATGATCAGAATCATCCTGATTTAAAGTACTGTCTGCATAGAAAGCACCAAGCAAGAGGAAGTATTTATCACCTGTAACTTCATAACGAATTTCTTGGCTAAACTGATCGAATTCCTGCAGGTAAATTTGCGTAAAACCAGGATCTGCACCGTCACCAGGACCGTGTGAATCCAAGCCGCCTTCACGATCAAAAGCATCATAAGCCGTAATAGATACTAATTGCGCTCCATCGCCCAAGTCAGCATTAATCTGTACAGACGCACCACTAAAGGTAGAGTCACGCTCAGTAACGAATTCATTGGACACTTTCTCATCGAATGGATCAGGATCATTTACTAAGTGACTAGTTGGCGCATTATCGCCCTTATCTGTGGCGTGATGCAGAATAGCTAGAACCTCAACATCATCAGAAGCGTCCCACAACAGCTGCCCACGAACAGCAGCGGAGTCCAAGGCACCAATTTCACTTGGAATATCGCCACCGGAAATAGTACGCGCATCAGCTGCAGTATTTTCACCGGATGCTGCGGCCGCTAATGTTGCCGCACCAGGAAAATCTACGTTGTCATATGCGCCGTCGGAAGTTACACGCTGTACAGAAATACGGCCAGCCAAGTTATCTGTCAGCTCGCCGCCAAAGGCAGCTTCAACAATGCGCTTACCATTGGAGCCCACACCCAGCTGAACATAGCCGTCCATTTCCATACTTGGTTTTACTGTGGTTACACTGACAGCACCACCCGTGGTGTTTTTGCCCCACAAAGTACCCTGTGGACCCTTCAGAATTTCTACTCCCTCAATATCGAAAAATTGCGTACCACTATTAATGTTAGATGCTTTATAAACGCCATCAACATAAACAGCTGATGCAGGAGAGGTGCCCGCACCAAAATCGTTAACGTTCATACCACGAATGGTGAAAGTCGGCGCATTACCGTACTGCATGTTAATTTCTACACCGGCAGTCATTACTCCTAGATCTTTCGCGCCAGTTGCACCCATATCTTTTAGCTGTTTGCCGCTGAATGCAGAAACAGCAATACCAACATCCTGCGCATTCTGCTCACGTTTCTGTGCTGTTACGACCACTTCTTCCAACATAGATGCGGAGGCTAGGGGGGAAATACCTACCGCTACGGCAATCGCTGGAACAATTTTTTTGAATTTAAACATTGAATTATTCATCAGGCATTTCTCCGAGTTTACTTGTGTTTTTTTATGTTAGACACCTAGATCCCTCACGTTGTAATTATCGATTGTATTGTTTATTCAGACGTCGTGTCAAACAACCTGAATTAAAGGGCTGAGAGTATTAACTCAAAAAAAAACCAATGAAAGAATACCGCATTTGTATTAACTACTTAGAAACTCTAGTCCATTTGAAAACAAGGCGTTTAAATTATTCAATAACAAAGTATACAATCCTAGATTAGGAAGGTATGCCTGCGAAACTAACCCGATAAAATGGACTAAGCATTTCACTGATATCTCAAATAGTTATAGCATCCAAGAATCCGCCAATATGGCTAGGCATTAAAACAATTCCTAATTTATGACCAAAAATAAAATGTAGCACTCTCAATTCCCGACAACTTTACTTTATAGCCCCCTAATCGTAAGCCCCCCGTTTATTATTGACGGGGTTAAACGACCAGCTCAATTAATCACGGTGCAAGAGCAACATTTACACCACCGCTGTAAGGTGGTATTTAAAGCAAGTAAAAACAGGCGGTCAGCAAAGCCTTTACCTAAAGAAGGCTTTGCTATTAGTCGTTACCGTGTTGGCAAACTCATCCGTAATTAATCCACATTACGTAATGTATAAGCTCATTTACCTCGATATAATGTCATCTATGGCAGTGCTCATAGCGTTTAACCGCTAGCAGATCATTACCAACTCATTGCCTCTTCCATAGAATCGGCTATGTCGATCAATAGATTTCCAAATCGTGAGCTGGCGGCCCAGATGACGACAAAAATACTGATCGAAGACCTTACCAGCGATGGCAACAGAATATTCAAATTATGTAAGGCCTTACGAAACGTTGGAGAAAAAGAGTAATAAAATGTGTAGAAAAAATCCTCAGAGCAAATCTTTTTCTCGTTTAACGGTAATTAGTCTGATTGAAGAGCGTGGTATCAGTGGCGCATTACATTGGAACTGTCTATGTGATTGTGGGCAATCGCTAACTCTTATAGGATGGTCGCTTGTTACTGGCAACGCAACTTCCTGCGGCTGTGCAGAACATGACGCGGCAAGAAAAATAATTTTCAGTGTTTGTGGTTTTTTTAATTACAATCAAGATGTATCAAATATCTTATTTGATAACAACATGAATGGTAATGTTGCACATCAAGTGCATCCTATGCATTAAAAGGTTTAACCTAGAAAACCCTAGCCCGTATATTTCACCTGCAACCGTTCCCTATGCTGAAAATCGAATGAATAATTATGGGGGTAGGCGCTACTCATCAAAAAACGGATACGGCAGGTATTTCGAATAACGCGAATTAAAATCTGCAGTGCATCAATAAACCGCTCGGCTACCGCCAAACCAATGCCGGATGTGTCGCCGGTGATGAAGGCGCTTTTATGGCTTCAATCAAACATGTTTCCCCCTACAAGGTCACGACGGTACCAAGCCCCAACTGCTGAGCCTTGTCGCAGCTTAAATTGGCAATGGCGGTATCTTGCACGCCGGTACCGGTAAGATCACAAATGGTGATCGCCTCTTCTGAGCGGCGCCCGACTTTTTCACCGGAGGTGAGCTGACCCAATTCGAGCACCTCACTGTCTGACAATTGATCTTTAACATGCTGTAATTCACCCATGACATAGCACTGGGATTTACGATCACACACCACTTGATCGGCGGTTAATAACACCGCAGCCGACAACTCCTGCTTACCGGCTAGGTCAGAACCCATGGCGGTAATATGTAAACCCGGGTGCAACCACTCAGCCTGAATTAAGGGTTCGGCAGACGAGGTGGTACAGACCACCACCTGACTGTCGCGCACCAATTGCTCAAGGCTATCAGCCACCACCACCTCAACACCGCTAAGGCGCTGCTGCATGTCACTGACATAATCGACCAAACGCTCAGCAGAGCGCGCGGAGACTAAAAGACGTTTGAAATTTCTCACCAGCGCCAAGCTTTCAATTTGATAGCGCGCCTGCGCGCCACTACCAATCACACCGACGGTCTCTATGTGCTCAGGTGCCAAATATTTTGCCGCTACTGCACCCGCCAAACCGGTGCGTAAATCGGTAAGATAACCATTATCCAGCAACACCGCCTCACAGAATCCGGTGTGAGCGCTCATCATCACCATCATGGCATTGGAGCTAGGCAGACCTTTTAAAGGATTATCAAAGAAACCAGAACCCAACTTCACCGCAAAGCGATCGAGACCGCGTACGTAGGCGCTTTTAATATCCACATCACCGCGATGCTTTTCTGCGTCAGCCACCTCAATATGCATAATGGGGGGCATTTCTACCTTACCTTCTTGCAGCCAGGTAAAAGCACTTTCTACCGCCAATAAAGCTTCTTCATTAATCACCGCACACTGGCGCAGTTCGCCTTCGGTCAAAATGCTTACATCAGTCATAACATCTTCCACTTACATTCATTAAGGATGAAAAAGACGGCTAGCTTTGCCATGAGTATTAACCATGAACCACTCTATTAAAGGTTGTCATATCGACATTATTACCGGAGATGACACAGGCCACGTTGCCCGACAACTCACCGGCAAGGCCTTCTAAAATAGCTGCTACGCCCACGGCGGCGGCGCCTTCCACCACCATTTTTTCTTGTTCGTAAAGATGACGCATACCCGCAGCGATTTGCTCTTCGCTGAGCAAAATATATTCGTCCACCAAGTCTTTCACCATATCGAAGGTGTAAGCGTTATTCAGACCAATGCCACCCCCAAGGCTATCCGCCAAGGTAGGTTCTTCTTTCACTTCTACAGGTTTGCCCTGCCGAACACTTTCGAACATGGCTGCACCCCGCTCCATACTCACGGCAATAATGCGCACCGCAGGATTGGCCGTTTTCAAGGCTAGGGCGATACCTGACATTAATCCTCCGCCCGACAAACCAATTAAAGCGGCATCCACCTGGCCAAGATCTTCCAACAGTTCCAAACCGATAGTGCCTTGGCCGGCAATCACATGCTTATCATCAAAAGGCGGCACGTAGGTAAAACCATGCTCTGCCACTAAAGCCAAGGCGTGTTTTTCGGCATCGTCTTGCGATTCACCGACGATGCACACTTCACCGCCCATGCGTTTAATCGCCTCAACCTTGTTTGACGGTACCAGTTTGGACATACAGACCGTAGCGCGAATACCCAACTTACTGGCAATCGACACCACCGAGCGGCCGTGATTACCGGTAGACGCGGTGACAACACCCTTGCTCTTTTGTTGTTTCGTTAAACTGAGAATGCGATTGGTAGCACCGCGAATTTTGAAGGCACCCACCTCGTGAACCGTTTCCAGTTTTAAATACACCGATGCTTTGCTCAAGGAGGACAACGACTCAGAACGTACCACGGGGGTACGCGTCACCCAGGGAGCAATGGCTTTTCGAGCTCGATAAATATCCTGTAGGCTAATCTTTGTTTTCATCACTAACCGCACCTAAACCATTGTCACAACAAGCGCTTCTCTTAACCCGATCAATTTTATTGAGATACAGGGTCAAGAAGGAATAAGCCGCAAAACAAATAACCGCAACACAAAGGCCAAAGATAAACACATTGGTGTAGTCATCCGCCGTCACAATATTACCCGCCAACGCCGGGCCATATGCACCACCCATGGCCATGGCAGCAGGCACAAAGACCACCAACTTTTTCGTCTCATCCAGCTCACCCACATGGGCCATCAAGTAAGGCACCAAAAAGGCCCAGGAAAACTCAAACATAAAAGCGCCCAGTAAAAACAATAAATAAGAAGGATGATTAATTAACAACAACTGCGCCACTACCATGATGCAGAATGACATGGCATGGGGTTTCCAGCGGCCCAAATTATTGGCAATGGCGGTAGCAGCCAAGGCTCCTACCATGGCACCGGACTTACCCAGCGCCAGTAAAATACCCACCGCTTCCGGGCCGTAATTCAAACTATTGGCGGAGCGCTCCACAAAAATCCACACCGAGATTTGGCCGCCGAAATAAATACATACCACCAAAATACCCAACCACGTCAATATTTGACGATTGCGGTTGGTAATTTTTCCTGCGCCAGGCTCACCGTCAGCAACAGCTTGTGGACTGGCTAAATCTTTAGGAATCCAACGGGCGGTGCAGGACAAAATCACTAAGGCAACAAAAGAACCCACCGCCAGACCGGCATAACCCCAGTGCCGAACCACTAAAATCGGAAACAATAAAAGCATTAAAGCAGGAATACCGGTTTCCAAGGCCAGTTTGCCACCAAAGGCCCGCGCCGCATTGGGCAACTTAGCTAAAACCGGCACTACAATGGAAAAAACCGGGCCAAAACTTAAACCCACTAGCAGCCATAAAATGCCCCACAGCATGGCACTATCGGTCAGGGTCATCAGCAACATTAATACGCCACCGGATAAAGTGCCACCGACCATTAACAGGTGCCAGGACACTTTTTCTTGAAGAAAATACACCGCAATAATAGAAGAGGAAAAAGCAAACAGAAACAACGAACTGAAGTAGCCGATATGTTCTGGAGTAAAGCCGTAACTATCGGCTGCGGAACCAAAAATGAGTGGCCCCAAATTGAAAGGTAAGGCGCTTGCTGCGGAGAGGCAACCTGCCGCGATAATAATCCAAAGAATATTTTTACGATCTTCCATTACTTTCACCTTGAATTTTGTTATTCGTTTCAAGTTTTGCCAGCGGTATTAACACCGGCTGACAAAACTTACAGAGCAGCACTAAACTTATTTTAGGCTAATATCCAACCACCCATGCGCAGTCACGCTAGCGTCTTCCTTCTCACGAAGTAAGATAGCAGTGGTGGGAGAAATTACCAACAAGGGCCCTACAATTTTCTGACCGGACACCAAGGAATCCATATCATAGACAGGTACATCTATCCAACGATCTAAGTACACCTGCTTGGTTTTTACCGGCTTCGCTTCACCCGTTTTGTGTTCGGTTTTATCTTCTGGCAGCGGTGGTAATTTACCCACCACGGCAACACGCAAGTTCACCACCACCACTTCTTGATCGGGTGAAGAGTAGGTGTACAATTCTTCATGACGCTTATGAAAGTAATCTTGCATCTGTTCAATAAGATCATCCGCACTCAAATCAACACGGCTATCCAGTGGCACTTGAATTTCAAAAACCTGCTCACCGTAACGCATATCCGCAGAGAATTGCGCGGTGATTTCACCATCGAAATTTTCTCGCAAGCGAGCAACGCCATCGGTTTGCATTTCATCAAACATGCGACGCACAGTGGTCGCAGGATCTTCATCCGTTTGAGTAAAAGTGCGCACCAGTTCATAGCGTAGATCCGAAGCCAACATGCCCCAAGCAGACAAGACTGAGGCCACCTTGGGCACAAAGATACGGCTAATATCCAACTCGCGCGCCACCGAAGTGACATGCAGCCCCGCAGCACCACCAAAGGACATCAAGGCGGATTTACGTGGATCAATTCCGCGACGTACTGACATCAGACGAATGGCTTCGGCCATGGTGGTGTTTACCACCCGCTGAATACCTTGAGCGGCATCTTCAACACTCATCCCCAGAGGTTCAGCCACTTTCGCCACGGCTTTACGAGCTGCTTCAACATCCAGTGTGGCACGACCGCCGAGGAAATTATCGGGATCTAGATAACCCAGTACCACGTTGGCATCGGTAGTAGCAGGCTCTGTGCCGCCGCGACCATAAGATGCGGGCCCCGGCACCGCACCAGCACTTTCTGGACCTGTACGTAAAATACCGGCGGCATCCACATGAGCGATGGAACCACCGCCAGCAGCAACGGTATGAATATCAATGGTGGGCAGGGCCACCTTGCTATCACCAATGGCGTTCTCACTGGTGAGCTGAGGCTCGCCATCTTTCAACAGGGAGATATCGGTACTGGTGCCCCCCATATCAAAAGTAATCAGATTACCTTCATTGACCAGCTGAGCCGCATAACGCGCACCGGCGATACCACCCGCAGGACCCGACAACACACAACCTGCGGCCAATTTAATGGTGTCCGCGATGGAGGCCACACCGCCGTGAGAATGCATAATCAGCACTTCACCCCCGTAACCCACTTCCTCCAAACGTCCTTGCATGTTGCGCAGATAGTTTCCCATGGGGGGGCCGATGTAGGCGTTTACCATGGTGGTACAGAAGCGCTCGTACTCTTTAATTTGTGGTAATACTTCTGAGGACAGCGAGATATACACATCAGGCATCATCTCTTGTAGAATTTCTTTGGTACGCTGTTCGTGTGTATCGTTAGTGTAGGAGTGTAAGTAACACACCGCGACCGCTTTGACATCTTGAGCCTTCAAGGTTTCGATAGAGCTGCGCAGTTGAGCTTCATCCAAAGCCGTTTCGATAGAACCATCCACCTTAATGCGCTCACTGACAGCCAAGCGGCGCGAACGTGGAATCAAGGGGTCCGGCGCCGTCAT
>Ga0114997_10000873_pt1 | contig 25059 bp, 17 predicted proteins | sample ArcticOcean_MG_C_2_FD_87045 | JGI IMG/M metagenome (GOLD analysis project Ga0114997, IMG submission 87045) | Marine microbial communities from western Arctic Ocean - ArcticOcean_MG_CB4_136 | ecosystem: Environmental > Aquatic > Marine > Oceanic | place: Arctic Ocean: Canada Basin | collected... | reverse complement strand
CAAGACCAATAAATTTTCATAAGTATTCTCTGTCTGAGAAATTACTTTTGTAGTAAACAAATTAACTGTGAAATATAAGATGGCCACAGCCAAAAAACTTGATTTATTTAACATATTACTATAACTAACAATTCTCATGCCTAAATATTAGAGTTCCTTATACAGGGTTTTTTCATTAAAAGTTTCGTATAACTCATGTAAATAATTTAAAGTTGATAATTTTACATTATGAAATGGATTTCTAGTAGAGTGTCTTATGAAGACCAAAAAGATTTTTTCACTATGGTAATATCCTCTAAGACGGATCATTGGAAGATGACGGTTATGCTTGTTTGGCTATTAATTTGGTTGACTTGTGGACTTGTGGTATTTTACTTTTTATTCTTTACTCAAGAGCTAGTAGGACAAAAAATTTATTTCTATACATTTTTAGCCTTTTGGACTTATTTTTTGTACAAGGTTTCAAGAGTATTGATTTGGAGAAAATTTGGTATTGAATTTATTAAAATAGATGAAGATAGATTTTCCATCAAAAAATCAATTTGGGGATACGGAAAAGCTAGAGTATTTATGACTAATAATCTTAAAAAAATAAAATTAGCTCCCCTAGAAGAAAAATCTTTTTCTAAAGTTTTTAACGATTCTTTTTGGATAGTTGGTCAAGGAACAATTATTGTTAATGCTTTGGATAAGGAATATAATTTTGGTTCTCAAATTTCTAAAGAGGATGGCACAAATATAATAAAGGTATTAAATTCGAAAATTCAAAAAATAAAATCAGCTAGTTAACTCAAAAGCTACAGTTTTAATTCGTTTAGTTTTTTGCTTTCCAATAGTTTCTTCTAAAACCATTTCTCTTGCTGTTCTGCTTTTCATTACTTTTTCTAGATTGTTTATTTCTCCAATCGGAATTTTGTCCTCCAAACATCTTTCGATTAAGTCGTTAGAAAATATTTCTATTGTTTTGGTGTTTATAATTCCAATAAGCTCTTTTCTTTTTTTAACTCTTTGTTGATTGTACTTGTATTTATCTATCCATTTTTTTTCAATAGAAATTATATTTGAAAATACTTTAAATTGATAATCTGTTCCGATTGCCAAAATTAATTTTTTGCCATCTAAAGTTGAGACCACCTCTCCATATGGTGCAATATTTGGATGCAAGGTTCCTAAAGGTTTGGCTTGGTGTTTTGCCATTAAGAAATTAGAAGATTGATTCATTAGAGAGGCAATAGCAGTTTCTTCCAATGTAGTTGATACTTTGTAAGCTTTTTTTTCTTTATTCTGTAAAATCATGGCAGTCAATATTCCTTCTTTAATTTGATGTGCAGCTAGTACGTCAATTAAAGCAACTGGCATTTTTGCAAATTCTTGTTTATTTCCAGTCATACTTATATAGCCTGTTTCTGCTTGTAAAACTATATCAAATGCAACTCTCTTTGGATTGTTTTTAAATCCTCCTATATGTGCATAAATAATGTTGGGATTTAACTTTTTACATTCTTCAAAATTCAGGTTAAATTTAGTGGCATCTTCCCCTTTGAAATTAGTAATCATTACATCACATTTTTTAATTAAAACATCAAGTTCTGCTCTGTCTTTTTGGTTGTGGAAGTCTAAAAAAATATAATTTTTCTTGTAATTTACAGAACAGAAATAAGCAGATAAATCATTCTCTTTTTCATTAGGCAGTTTCCAATTTCTAGTTACGTCACCACCAGTTGTTTTATTCTCCACTTTCACAACTTGTGCACCTAATTCAGAAAAAAACATTCCAACTGCTGGACCTGCCAATACACTTGATAATTCTAATACTTTTAAGTTCTTAAACATATTTGTTTTGATTAATGACTGTAATATAATTTCCTTTTAGCATATTTATTGATAAATTTCATTCTTTTAATGGCAAGTCAGAAAAAATTTGGAACTTTTAGTGGTGTCTTGACTCCTTCTTTACTAACAATATTAGGGGTCATTATGTATATGAGGCTTGGTAGTGTTGTTGGTAATTCATCTAGCATTCTACAGTTTATAAGTATTATATTTTTTGCTCACTTAATTTCTATAACAACCGGCCTTAGTGTTTCTTCCATTGCTACAGATAAAAAAATTGACAAAGGAGGAATTTATTATATGCTTACTAGAAGTCTGGGTCTTCCTATAGGAGGCGCTATTGGATTAACTATTTTTATTGCTACTGCTTTTAGTATCTCTCTTTATTTAATTGGTTTTTCTGAAAGTTTAATTCCAGTAATTAACGAAGATTGGGCTGTTGGGGGAATATCCACTAATAAACTTCGTTTATTTGGCTCTATTGCTTTAATTATAGTTCTTACTATTGCCTACATAAGTACAAGTTTCGCCTTGAAGATACAATATGTAATTTTGGGTTTAATTGTACTTTCTTTAGGATCTGTTTTTTTAGGTTCTTCGGATGGATTGAAGGTAGGTTCAGATATAATAGAATCTCCAAGTTTTGCTACTTTATTTGGTATTTTCTTCCCTGCAGTAACAGGATTTACAGCTGGAGTTGCCATGAGTGGAGATTTGAAAAATCCCAAAATTTCTATTCCATGGGGTACAATGTTGTCAATATCAATAGGATTAATTATTTACATACTACTCTCTTTATTTATTTACTACAATATCGATGGAGAATTTCTAAGATCTAATAACAATGTTTTAATTGAGTATGGCGCAATTCCTCTTTTAGTTCTTGGAGGTGTTTGGGGTGCAACTTTATCTTCTGCATTAGGAGGTATTTTGGGCGGGCCTAGAATTTTACAGGCAATGTCTTTAGATAATATAACTCCAAATATATTTGCCAAAGAATCGGGATTAAACAAAGAACCCAGAAATGCTTTATTTCTAACTTTTCTTATTGCTGAAATTGGAATTCTTATTGGTGAGTTGAATGTTATTGCAGAGTTGGTGGCAATGTTTTATATGGCAGCTTATTTATTTATTAATATATCTTGTTTTTTAGAACAATGGTCTAGTCCAGATTTTAGACCTAAGTTTAAAATTCCTATATGGATTTCACTTCTAGGAGCCATTTCTACTTTACTTTTAATGATCCAATTAAATCTTGGAGCTACTCTTATTTCAGTTTTATTAATGATGATTTTTTGGTTTTGGTTGTCTAAGAAAGACTTAGTGCTTGGAACTGGAGATGTTTGGTTAAGTGTTTGGAATACTGTAGTGAAAACAGGTTTAAAAAACCTTCAGAAGAAGACTGTTCACAAAAGAAATTGGCAACCAAATATTTTACTTTTCAGCGGAGGAACATCTAATAGACCACATCTGATAGACTTTGGAAAATCTATTATAGGAAGAGCTGGAATGGTATCTAATTTTGATTTGATTGAAACGAAATCTGCTAAAGTTTTATTCCCCAAGTCTGATCAAAATACAAAAGATAATTTAATTATAGATGATTCTATTTTTCATAGAAAGTTATATTGTCAAAACGTATTTAAAGGAATTGAATCTATTGCTACAACTTATGGTTTTTCTGGAGTTGATCCAAATACTGTTTTAATGGGTTGGGCTAAAAACACCAAAGATCCAATATGGTTTAGTGAGATGACTCAGAAACTTAAAGATTTAGATTACAATATTCTTTATCTAGATTATGATCAAAATAGAGGGTTTGGTAGTTTCAGTTCTATTGATTTATGGTGGGATGGTTTTAATAAAGAAAATGAATTATCTCTTCAATTGGTGAAATTTTTAAGATCTTCCAAGAAATGGAAAAAAGCAGTTCTTAATATATACTTTGTTAACTCAAAAAATACTAGTTCTGATGAAATTGAACTTAAAATAAGTTCAATTATAGATAGAAAACGAATGAATGCGGAGTACCACGTAATAAATAACTATTTAGAGCAAAAGAACATTAATGAATACATAAGAATTAAAAGTCATCAATCTGACTTGATTTTAATAAAACTACCTAAACTTAAAGTTGGGAGTGAGAAAAAGTTCATCCAATCTTCTAATGAATTATTTGGAGAAATAGGTTCTGCATTATTTCTAGAAGCAGCCAATAGTTTTCAAGACGATTTTAAAATAGAAACGACTACAAAAACTATTAAAAACCCAAAAAATGTAGTTCTTAAAGAAAAAATAAGTGGTTCAATAATTAGAACTTTTGACAATAATTTTGATAAACAAACCAATTTCTGGCACCAAGAATTAAAACAAATAAATAAATCTTTTATAAATGATATTCAATCCTCTATTGTGAAATTTGAGGAATATTACATAAATGTTTACAACAATTCTAAATTATTAGATGAATTAAAAAGACATTTATTCAATACAGATAAAGTTAAATATATTGCGGATGATTTAGAGTTTAGTACTCTTAAAAACATTGAGAATTATTTTAATTTAATCAATGACTTTTTATCAAAAATACCTCCAAAAATTAACTTTAAGTATTCTTTAGAATTCCTAGAAAATTCAAACTTTTCAAATAGTCTCTACAATAAAAAGCTAAAAACTAATTATTTAAATGGAAAGAAAGAAATAAATACAATCTTGCCAGTTCTTAAACTGATTGATTACCATCTTAAAAATAATTTTGTTTCTCATTTTAACCGACTGCTAAGAATTTTTGGTAGTATTCATTTAAAGTACATAAAGAGCTACAAAGATTTTATTAGACAAGAAAAAAAGAAGGATATACTCCCCGTTTTGAATGTAGTTAATACAGAAATTTTCTCTGAATTAAATGAAGAACTAAACTTGCTTGTCACCAAGTTGTTAAATGCTGTAATTAAAGATATAGGTGAGAATAATGTTAAAGTTTTAGCTGAAAATAGAGAAGATGACTTTAACCCAAAATCTTACAGAAAAAAATGGGGTCTTTTAGAGGAGTTTCCATTTGGATTGTCTAAAAATGTATTTGTTTTTCATAATATAAAAGCTCTATATTGTTGCTCTATAATTGTTGAGAATTTGGCATTTAAACAAATTAACGAGCTCTCAATAATATTCAATAAAAATACCTTTGTTCAAATTGAGGAATTGCTTAGTGTTTCTACCAAAAAAGCATCGCTAAAAAAACAAGTAAATATCAACAACTGGATTGATCAATTACAAAGAACCTTTGGAAGTGTTATTAGATCATTAGAATCTAGTAATTGGATGATGAATAACGACGATATTTTTGACAAGATACCATCAGAAATAAATCTTTATTCAGCAGAGATTTTAGACAACTTTCTGATTCAACAAAACAACTTAATTGACAAACAATACAATTTAAAAAGTAGTCTCCAATTCCTATATAGTGAAAATATTATTTTCCCCATTAATAATACAGCTAAGGAATATAGAGAATGGCTTATAGAAGAATTTGAAGAATTAATAAGCTCTTTTAAATTGGTAGTCTTTACAATGGACAATCAAAATAGTCCTGAGTTATTAAAAGATGCTAAGAAAAAATTGATTTTTAAGATCGATGATTTTAAAAAGAATTCTACTCTAAAAAAACAAAGGCTGAATTCTTATTTAGAGGACTTAAAAATCAATACAAGAAAATTCTCAGATTACCACTTTTTAATGTCTAATGAGTCTAAAAAGTATGTGGATTTAAGTTCTTCTTCTTCCAAATCACCATTAGTTAAAATCCAAAATTTTATTTCTGAAAAGTTTTTATCTATTGTTGATTTGGTTACTACAGAGGAATCGCCCAGAGAACTGCTTGCTCAGTCAGATAAAATTAAAATAATTAGAAATTTTGTTCAAGAATGTAATCCTTCCCAAACACAACTTGACAATCTACCAAAATTATATCTTCAGCTTTTTACCAATAGTGCAAAACCCAGCACATTTTTTTCTGAATTTATTGAAAATAAAATTCATGAGATTAAAAAATCTATTGCCTCCAAATCCATAAAGAGTCAAAATGTTATTGTGGTTTCCGGAGAATCTAAATCCGGAAAAACTTATATCCTTAACAATCTTATAGAATCTTTCAAAGAGAAGAACTGTTTTGCAGTTGACCCTCCAAACTATGTTTTAAATAATTCTGTAGAAACACAATTGTCAAAGCTGTTACATAAAGTGAATGATAACTCTTCAGATCTAATTGATTTAGAAGAATTAGAAAATGGTTCTATTGTTTTTTTAAATGATTTTGACTTATGGTGGAGAAAAAATAAAAATGGATACAATGCCATTAATAATTGGTTGGATATATTTCAACGCTATGAGAATAAATTAGTATTTATTATAGAAATAAATAAACATTTTCTGAATCATTTAAGAATCAATTCTGATATTGATAAATCTGTTTTAAAATATATATCTACTCTTGATTTTTCTAAAAAACAATTGGAAAGTATTGTCAAGTTTAAAAATAGTCTTGCTGGGATAGATATATATAGCAAAGGCAATAAAATCAATTTTTCAAAGTCTTTGAGATCTGCTTTGAATTTTAATAAAATAAATGCTGTAACTAATGGGAATATAGGTTGGTTTAATAATTTTTGGATAGCTTCAATAATTAAAAATGAAACCAATATTTTTGAATTTTCAAATGACTTTAAAACCGTATTTCCTGATGTTTTAAATAATACAGAAATAATGGTTTTGCTTCAGGTTTTTCTTCATAAGAAAATAAACTTAAAATATCTTAATGAATATTTCTCAACTTGGGATGAGGCTTTAATAGCAGAGTATATTTCCTTTTTTAAAGATGAGAATATTCTCTCTAGTGAAGGAAGCTATGTAGAGATTAGTCAGTATGTGCTTCCTTATTTGAATTGGTATTTTAACAATAAAAATCTTATTGCCAATTGACAGTATTATCTTACATATTTAATTTTGTTTTTCAGCTTTTAGTTTTATTAGGGGCAATTATTTTAATTAGAAGGTTTTTGACAGTCTCTCTTAAAAACAAGCTGTCTTATAAAAAGTATTTATTTTTTTACGATGTACTAGTATATCTTATTTGGACCTTATTTATTTTCTTGAAAGTTGCAGATGTGGTAAGTGATAATCTTCTAATTACCGGTAGTGTTGTTTTAATATTATTGGCATTACTCTGGGAGTATCTAAAGAATTTATTTCTTGGAATAATTTTTGCTTTTCAGTATGGCTATATTTTAGAAAATAATCTTTTGGTCAATGGTAAAGAAGGGAAATTAGTTTCTTATTCTTCTTCTTATTTTGAAATTCTAACCGTTAAGGGAGAAAGATTGAAAATAAAATACAAAGAAGTTTTTAATGGAAGTTTTGAATTATTTAAGGGGAATTTAAAAAGAGTATATAATAGAATATCGATTAATGAAAAATCTAATACAGAAGAAATTCAACTTAAAATAATGAATCACCCGCTATTTATTTTAAATAATAATTTCGATTTCTATGAAGAATCTGACGAAGATGGTCTACGTTGGTTTTGTTTTTATTTTAATGTTATGGATTATAAGGATGCTGTTACTATAAATGAATATATTGACAAACTTTAGTCTACTAATTCTTTACCCTATATTAGTATTAATTTATGGGAAATTCATTTGGGAATATATTTAAGCTTACATCTTATGGTGAGTCACATGGCTCTATGATCGGAGGTGTTGTTGATGGTTGTCCAGCTGGTTTAGAAATAAATCAGGACTTAATTCAAAAAGATTTAGACAGAAGAAAGCCTGGTCAGAGCATAGTAACTAGCTCCCGAAAAGAAGAGGACAAGGTTCAATTACTTTCAGGTGTTTTTGAAGGAAAAACTACAGGTACTCCTATTGGTTTTTTAATCCCAAATAAAAATTATAAGTCTGAAGACTACGATAATATTAAGGATGTATTTAGACCTTCTCATGCAGATTATACTTATGATGAAAAATATGGTTTTAGAGATTATCGTGGTGGTGGAAGATCTTCAGCAAGAGAAACTGCTTGTAGAGTCGTTGCTGGTTCAATAGCCAAACAATTATTATCTACTTACGGAATTAAAATTTCTGCTTATGTTGCAAGTATTGGAAATGTTTTTGCCGATGTGAATAATATAGATTTAAATAAAGATTATGATTCAAATATTGTAAGATGTCCAGATAAAGATGCATCTATTAAAATGATAAATCTTATTACAGAATTAAAGTCCAAAGGCAATACTGTTGGCGGACAAATTAAGTGTGTTATAAAAGGAGTTAAGTCAGGATTAGGTGAGCCTGTTTTTGATAAATTGCACGCAGACTTAGGAAAAGCAATGCTATCTATAAATGCCGTTAAAGGCTTTGAGTATGGTTCTGGATTTAATGGTTCTAAAATGACTGGTTCTGAGCATAATGATGAATTTAATGCTCAAAATGGCAATGTTTCTACCAAAACAAATTATTCTGGAGGAATTCAAGGAGGTATTTCCAATGGTGAAGAAATATATTTTAATGTTGCTTTTAAGCCTGTGGCAACAATTATAACCAAACAAAACAGTGTAGACAAAGAAAAAAATAATGTTGAGTTAAGTGTTTCAGGCAGACACGATCCTTGTGTAGTTCCAAGAGCTGTTCCTATTGTGGAGTCTATGGCTGCTATAGTATTGGCAGATCACCTATTAAGAAATAGAACCAGTAAGTTGTAAATTTTATGAAAAAGAAAATACCCCTTTATATTCAAATTATTATTGGACTTATTTTAGGATTGGCATATAGTATATTGGCCACCGTTCAAGGTTGGATTGTCTTTACTGAAGATTGGATATCCCCATTTGGACAAATATTTATAAATTCTTTAAAGCTATTGGCTGTTCCTCTTGTTTTGGTATCGTTAATAGTAGGAATTGCTTCAATGAATAATGTAAGGACCCTTGGTAAAATGGGTGGTAAATCAATATTTATTTATATTACAACTACTGTTGTAGCAATTATAATTGGTTTGTTTTTGGTGAATACAATTCAGCCTGGAAAATTCATGAATGATCAAACTAGAGGGAAGTTAGTAGAAAAATATTCCAATAAATCTCAAGAAAAGTTAGAGGTGGCTAGTGTTACAAAGAAAAAAGGGCCATTACAGCCTTTAGTAGATTTAGTTCCAAGCAATTTTATTGTAAGCGCATCTGATAATCGAAATATGCTACAGGTAATATTTTTTGCTATTTTATTTGGAATTGCAATGGTCATGATACCAGAAAGCAAGTCTAGTCCAGCTCGAATATTTTTTGAAAGTGTCAATGAAATTATTCTTAAAATAGTAGATATTATTATGCTATATTCTCCTATTGGTGTTTTTGCATTATTGGCTGGAGTTTTGGTGCAAGTATCTGAAGGTGATTTAAATTTTGCATTTCAAATTTTATCTGGTTTAGGGATTTATAGTCTTACTGTAATTATTGGCCTAGCAATAATGATTTTTATAGTTTATCCATTTTTAATCAGGCGTTTTGCCAAAGTGAAATTTATTCGATTTATTAAAGCTATTTCACCTGCACAGCTTTTGGCTTTCTCCACAAGTTCAAGTGCTGCAACGTTGCCTTTGACAATGGAAAGAGTTGAGGAGGAATTAGGTGTTTCAAAAAAAGTTTCAAGTTTTGTTTTGCCCTTAGGGGCTACTATAAATATGGATGGAACTAGTTTGTACCAAGCCGTAGCAGCAGTTTTTATTGCACAATCATTTAATATAGATTTATCTATGACAGACCAGTTGTCAATTCTGGTCACAGCTACTCTTGCTTCAATAGGCTCTGCAGCAGTTCCTGGTGCTGGATTGGTTATGTTAACCATTGTTTTAGGGCTGTTTCCTCAAATCCCAGTAGAAGGTATTGGTCTTGTATTTGCAGTTGATAGAATCTTAGATATGTGTAGAACTACAGTTAATGTTACTGGTGATGCTACTGTTGCAGCAATTGTAGCTTATTCTGAAAATGAAATTAAAGTTGTTGAAAAATAGACGTAAAATATTTTTAATTCTTGCAGTTTTATTCTTTCATGGAAATTTAATATCTCAAGATTCTCAATGTGATGAGCAAATTCCGCCTAGCGTAGAAAAACTTTATTTGAAGGGAAGGAACTATAAAAAGTACGATTATAAAAATAGGGTTAAATTTTTACTTGAAACTTTAGAATTGGAAGAAGACTGTATTCCTTGTATTTGGGAATTGGCTAAATCTTCATTTAGGAGAAAATATTCTGTTGGTGGAAGTAGGGAATTTCCTAAAAAATATTTTTATCAATTAGAGAGTCTTTGCCCGACATATCATGCAGATCTATATTACTATTTAGGTCTAATAAATTACCAAGACAAAAATGATTGTGAGGCAGTTAAATATTTCAAAAAATTTTTAGAATTTCCAACAGAAAACAAAAAAAGAATTTCGTCCGTTTATGAAAATCAAAAATTGTATATCAATGCTTCTTTAGAAATGTCTAGTTTCTTTTGCGACTTTTATTCTAATCCAGTTCCCTTTGAACCAAAGGTTCTTCAAAATATTTCGACTGCTGAAAGAAATGAAATTCTTCCTGTAATCTCACCTGATAATGATCAAATCTATTACACTATCGAATTCGACGAATATATTAAAGGAGATTATGCTGTACATCACGAGCAACTTTTTGCTTTTGGAGAAAGAGAAAGTTTTAGAAACGATTTTATTAAAGGAGAGCCTTTGGAAGAACCTTTTAATCAAGGACCAAAATATGGAGGTGCTACTATTTCATTAAATAACAAAGAGATGTTCATCTGTGCCTGTCTAAATAATGGTGGCTATTTCAATTGCGATATATATTCATCAAAAAAAGAATTAAAAATAATAACTCTTAAAAATGAAGATACTCAGTACGACAGCTCTTTTTATAGATGGTCTGCTTTAGAAAATTTAGGTCCTAACATAAATGGTGCTCAAACATGGGAAGCGCAGCCATCTTTATCTGGAGATGGTAAAACATTGTATTTTTCCTCTGCTAGGCCAGGAGGTGTTGGTAAAACTGACATCTATTACTCCATTAGAAATGAAGATGGTAGTTGGTCCAAAGCTGTCAATATTGGCAGACCAATAAATACAGAAGAAAGTGATAAATCTCCATTTATACATACCGATAGTAGAACTTTGTATTTTGTTTCTGAGTCTTCAGATTATCGTTGGGGAGCTGGTGGATATGACATCTTTTTCACCAAACAAAACCTTGAAACCAATATATGGGACGAACCAAAAAATATTGGATATCCTATTAATAGTGAAGAGCCGGAAGAATCTTTAATTGTTAGTGTCGATGGTCACTACGGCTATTTTTCTTCAACAAGAAAAGAGGGGCTTGGAGGAAAAGATATTTTTTACTTTGAAATACCAGAAACAGCAAAACCTGATAAAATTGTTTTGGCAAAGGGTAAGGCAATTTTAAAAAGTGAAACAAAAATTGTTTTAAGAGATAAAGATGGAAATAAAACAGAGCAGGCTTTTAATGTTGACCTAGAGGGAGATTTTGTAGCAATCGTAAATGTAGAAAATATTAAAGGAAATGCACTCTTACAGATTGAAAGTGAAGGTAGTGGTTTTGAATCTTTACTCATCTCTGAAAACGATATATCTAATACAATTGTTAAGGATAAGGTTATTGAGACTGAAGAGATTGAAAAGGGAAAGACCTTTACTCTTAACGACATTGTTTATGAGTCTAATTCCTCCCATCTTAAAGAATCCTCAAAAATTGTTTTGGATGGTTTTATAGATTGGTTAAAAAAATCTGAAGAGATAAATATTGAGATACAAGGACATACAGATGATATAGGTCCTGATAAAGCAAATCTAGCATTATCTATGGATCGAGCATTTAGTGTTATGGAGTATTTGTTAAACAGAGGAATTGCTAAAGACAGGTTAAGGTTTAAAGGCTATGGTGAAAGTAGTCCTAAAGTTCCAAATAATTCAACTAAGTCAAGAGCTATTAATAGGAGAACAGATTTTTTAATATTTTAGTTTAAAAATTTGAATAACTAAATTAATATTACTAATAATTTTAAAAGTATGTTTTTAGAAAATAATGTTCATCATATTCAACAATTAGGATGGATTGAAGTGATTTGTGGTTCTATGTTTTCCGGAAAAACTGAGGAATTAATCAGAAGATTAAAAAGAGCAGAATTTGCCAAACAGAAGATTTTAATTTTTAAACCATTTGCCGATAAAAGATATAGTGAAAGTAAAGTTGTTTCGCACGACTCTAACGAAATTGCATCAACACCTGTTAAATCCTCACAAGAAATCTTACAATTATCTAAGGATGTTGATGTGGTAGCTTTAGATGAGGCGCAATTTTTTGACGATGGAATAGTTGGTGTGTGTAATGAATTGGCCAATTTGGGAAAAAGAGTAATTATTGCAGGTTTAGATATGGATTATGAAGGCAATCCTTTTGGTCCTATGCCCAATTTAATGGCCATTGCAGAGTTTGTTACCAAAGTACATGCAATTTGTACAAAGACAGGGAATTTAGCCAACTATAGCCATAGGATTTCTAAGAGCAAGGATCTAGTACTTCTTGGAGAAAGAGAAGAATACGAACCCTTAAGTAGAGTTGCTTTTAAAGAAAAATTCAATAAATGACATAAAAACATCAATTTTTGACGTAAAACAGTAAAAAAACCGCCTAAAAACCTATAAAAATTGATTTTTGTTAATATTTTAAATTTTTAAAATCGTAATTTTTTAATTCAAACAAATTAATACGAAACAGTTAAAAAGTCGTCAAAAACAACAAAAAATGGCTAAAAAAGTAGTAAAAATGCTTTAAAATTCAATATTTATGAAAAAATCAAATTTTAAATTTTGGCAAGGATATATAGGTATTGCAATATTTGTAAGTTTTAATACTATTGCAATGTTATTATATCCGGGAGGTACTTATTTAGATTCTAGTACTGAGGGTTATCAATTTTTTCATAATTTTTTTAGCAATTTGGGGGAGTGGACAGCTAGAAATGGCGAAACAAATACAGTATCTGCTACATTATTCAATTCTTCTTTGGTCATATTTGCTCTTTCCTATTTTTCATTTTTTATTTCTTTTTTAAAGTTAGAGGTTAAATATATTGAGAGTAAGTTTTTTCAATTTTTATTAGTCGCTAGTATTTCTGTTGCTATTACATCTTTTATTTTCATTTCTGTATTCTCTGCAGAAGAAACCTCTAAATTTTGGCATTTGGTTTTTGTGAAAATTTCTTTTAGAACTCTTTTTATTCATGCTGTTTTACAAACTTATATTGTTGTTAAAATTCCAAAATTTGATAGGTTTATTTCTCTTGCAACCATTGGGTTCACAGCATTACTTTTTCTGTTTTTACTGGTAATGGACTTTGGTCCCAAAGCGCTTGAAAGTCAAAAGGGGCTTTTTATCCAAGTTACTGCTCAAAAGGCAATAGTTGTTGGTATTATGATTTATTTCTTTTTTCAGATTAGATCGGCTTTACGCCTCTCTTAAGAGTTAGTTTTTCACTATATTGTAAATATGAAAAAATATTTTCTTTTATTATTAATTAGCCAAAGCACAAAGTAAAGTTAAAGAAAGACGACATGCTTTATATTTATTCAGATGGGTACCAAGACCAGTTTGGAGGAGAAAGAGGAAAGAAGTATATGGGAGCAAAGTTTAAAATGCATTTGCAAATGATAAGTTCTAAAACTGAGGATGAGCAACTAAAATCGTTATCAGAAGAATTTTCACTTTGGATAAGAGACTATGAACAGATAGACGATGTCTGTGTCATGGGAGTAAGAATCATATAATTTTAAAGAGTTGAGTAAAAAGTTTTCAAAATTTATTTTTTTTGTTATTGGATTGGTATTTACCATTATAATTGCTGTTTACTTCATAATAGCTGTAAGCAAACCTTCTAACGATGGTAAGGTGGCAATTAATGAAATTTTCAGTAATGTTACTATTAAAAAAGACCAGTGGGGAATTCCCCATATAGAAGCACAAAACCAGCACGATGCTCTTTTTGCTTACGGATATACTATAGCCAAAGACCGTTTGTTTCAAATGGATCTTCAAAGAAGATTAGCTAGGGGAGAGCTTTCAGAAATTTTAGGTAAAGATTTAGTAAAAATTGATAAAATGCTGAGAACTTATATGATTGTTCATCATGCTAAAAAGTACATTGCTGATTCTTTAAAAATTAGTACAGATGCTTTAAAATATGTAGATGCATTTGTAGAGGGAATTAACTTCTTTATAAAAACAGGTCCTTCTACTTTAGAGCATCAATTAATAGGTTCTGAGGTTCGTCCATTTAATAGAGTTGATGTAGCCAGTATGACCGTTTATATGGCATTTTCATTTATGGATGGAATAAGAAGAGATTTGATATACTCTATGATTAAACAAAAAGTTAGTGCTAAAAATTTAGCCATAATTTTCCCAGACTATGCAGATAATAATTACTTCACTATTCAAGAAGCAAGTTCAGATACCATTAAAAAAAGATATTATGATGAACCTGAATCCATAGGCAACGATAGTTCTTACAAGAATTTAATTTCATTTTTTGATTTGAGCGAAAGTATTAATATTTATAATCCTCCATTTCATGGAAGTAATTCGTGGGTTATTTCTTCTGAAAGATCTAAAAGTGGTAGTCCTATATTAGCCAACGATCCTCATATTGGACTTTCTAAACCTGATGTTTGGTACGAAGCTCATATTTCTTATCCAGGTTTTAATACCTACGGATATTATATTCCCACCATTCCATTTCCTTTAATAGGACATGACGATTTTAAAGCTTGGGGTTTAACCATGACAGAAAATGATGAAGTGGATTTGTATTCAGAAACTTTTAACCCTAATAACAAAAATGAAGTATTGTACAATAATCAGTGGACTAAGACAATAACCACAAGTGAAAATATTAAGGTCAAAGATGAGAAGGATATCCCTTTGGAAATTAGACAAACTTCTCACGGTCCCATAGTAAGTGATTATATGGAAGGATACGAAGGTAAACCTTTGGCTTTTTCATGGGTTTTTTACCATCTCGAAAATCCAATTTTTGACTTATTATACGAACTTAATTATTCTAAAAATATAACTCAGTTTAGTTCTTCACTTTCAAAATTAGTTTCTCCAGGACTTAACTTTTCATATGCTGATACCTTAGATAATATTGCCTGGTGGGTAGCAGGAAGATTTCCAGTTAGAGATTCTAATATAAATGCTAAGTCTATTTTAGATGGAAATAACCCAAATCATGAAATACAATCGTACATCCCTTTCGAACAAAACCCACACCTGATTAACCCAAAAAGTGGTGTTATTGTAACAGCTAATAATTTACCATCTGCTAAAAAAATAGGTACTATTCCAAGATTGGATGGTTATTTTAGATCCGCTGATAGAGCCCAAAGAATTCATGAATTGCTATCTACAAAAAAAACTTGGACAGTAGATGAACTAAAAAACCTTCAAACAGATGTTTTCTTAAACTCTGGTTTTGAAATAAAAGATACGTTGTATTCTATCTTAAGTACAACTGAAAATCAATTTTCCGATTTTGAAAAAAATATTTTAGATTATTTAAAAAATTGGGATGGTAATATGGAAATCACTTCTTTAGGTGCTACTATTTTTCAATTCTCTATGTATCATATTATGAAAGAGGCTTTACAGCCAGCTTTAGGAAAAGAATATTTTAGACTTTATTTAAATAACCCCGACCATTGGGATTTCTTTAAAAACTTAGTTTATTCTAAAGTTGTTCTCTTTGATAAAGAACAAGATGTTAATTACTCAGATATTATTTATAGAGGTTTTAAACAGGCTGTTAGAGAAATGAAAACTAAGTTGTGATCCGATTTAAAAAAATGGAATTGGGGAAATGTACATACCATAGAATATGAACATCCATTAGGTAAGGTGAAACCTTTAAATATGATTTTAAATTTAGGTCCTTTTCCAATCAATGGAGGAAACAACGTAGTTAATAAAAACATGTCGAAACCAGGTGCTCATAATTATAAAGTTACTTCTTTACCATCAACAAGAAGAATTATTGATGTGGGTAATAAAGAGAACTCTTTCTCAATTATTCCAAGTGGTAATTCTGGAAACTTTTGGAGTAAACATTACCACGATCAATTAAATATTTTTCTTAACGGGGAATACAGGCGAATAAACTTCTCTAAAGATCAGATTAATAGCAACTTAAGTCATGAATTGTTGTTGACTCCAAACTAATTTTCTATTTTACAATAGAATTATAACTTAACAAGTATGTAATACAGACTTACAAAGGTACAGCATAGAGTAGGTGCTAGAGCTCAAATGATTGAGTCTTTAGAGTCAAAGAAAGATTTAATGGAATCAATAGTTGGATTTAAAAGTGTTAGATTAATTGAAATTACTGATACTTCAAGTATGGGTATTTCTTTATATGAAAATGCTCAACAAGTGATTGACGCAGAAGAGAATTTCAAAGAATTAATGGGTGGAATGATGCCATTAATGACTGGGCCAGCAGAGATTTTAAACGGAGCGGAGTTCTGGGAATCTGAGTTCTAAATTAAATTTAATTCTTTGATAAATAACAGTTATTCTACAATTAACTTTTTAGTAGATACCAATTGACTACTAGTATTCTCCACTCTAGCTATATATATTCCTCTTGAAATTTCACCTAAGTCAATTTTCAATTCTCCTGAAATATTTATTTTCTTTATAAAAACTATTTTTCCTTGAAAATTAAATATTTTTAGCTGGTATTTTTCAAGAGATGATGTGAAATTAAATATTCCATTATTTGGATTTGGATAGAGGGAAATTGAAGGTTTGTATCTATTACTATTTAAGACACCTACAGTGGAGTTTAATTTATATATTTCATTAACATCTCCCCCTAAATAAGCCGTGCCTGCAGTTATTTGTAAATCTTTGACGTCGTATAAAAAAACAGTGTCTTCAAATACCCAGCTTTGGGCACCATCATTTGTTTTAAAAACATAAGCAGTGTCATTGAACGGTGTTTTTAATACAATTTTACCATTTAAAGCATCTATGAAATCTACTATTTTCAACTTTGCTCTATATATGTTGAATGTATCTATTGATATACTGTCCCAAGACAAGCCGCCGTTAATAGATTTTGAAATAAAAGGGGTTCTATCACTTCCCCAAACATCATTGCAACTGGCATAAACTGTATTGTTATTCATGTAATCTACATCATTCACTATTGTATTATAGGAATTTAAATTAAAAATATTAAACGTATTGCCACCATCATTAGTGCTATACATCGATCCAGAATAAAAAAAACTATTGTCCCACGTTCCAATTACTCCATTGTTTTGATCAATAAAATCCATACTCATTATTGAAACAGTATTTAGTGAAGTTGTCCCATTTAGTAAAGTTGTGTCCCAAGTACTGCCGCCGTTTGTAGTTTTATATAAAACTGAACCTACTCCCCAAAAGCCTACGTTTTCATCTAGAAATTGCACTACTGAATTACCCATTCCAGCATTGGTGGAGTTAGGTGATACATCTAGCCAATTATTTCCGTCGTCATTAGTTTTATATATTTTCATTGGAGAATTTAGATTATTTAAATCTCTGAAGACACTAAACCCAACAGAATCTTTTATAAAAGAAATATCCATAAATTCAAAAAGATTTACTCCAGGAATAGAATCCCAATGGTTCCCTCCATCTATGGTTTTTAATATTAATTCTTTATTAGTTGAAACATCAAGTACAAGTGCATATCCTATATTATCATTGATGAAATTAAACTTCTTTATTGTTTGGTTTGGGATAGTGTTTAGCTCTACCCATTGACAAATAATACTTTGACTAAATACAAATAAAAGGGTTAATATTAAAAATAAGTTTTTATACATAAATACTAATTTAAAGTATTTTTGTAAATATAAAGTTTGGTGATTTTTTTAAAGATTGTAGATATTAATTTCTAACTATTTTTTTGAAAAAAGTTTGAGAACCGTCATTAATCTCTAATATGTATATTCCAGATGCCTGAGTCAAATTAATTTGACTAGTATTACTTTTAATATTAAAACTAGATAATATTTCTCCTCCAATATTTTTAATAGATACGTCATATCCAGATTTCGAAGAATTTTTAATCATGAACGTCCCATTGGAAGGGTTAGGGTAAACTATTAAATCATCTTTCATTGTATTATTTGTGTAAGCTGGAACATCTGTTATTTTAGAAATCCCACTACTTGTAGTTACCCATACTTGGTCTTGTTGATCTACTACTAAATCGGTTATAACAGGTCCTATCAATCCATCACTAGCATCGAAATCAACCCAACTGTAGCCATTATACATAGCAACTCCACCATCGAGTAAATAATCTATATAAATCCCAACCCATAACAAGTTTCTTGAGTCAAATCCCAACCCCATTACTGGATTCAATGTGTCAGGAGGTGGCAATAAATACATTTGAGTGTAGTTTTTTTGTAAAATATTTTGGCTGTTAAATACCGATAATCCGGAGGATGTTCCAACCCATTTTTTATTTTGATTGTCAATTGCTATTGAGTTTACAATATTATTTAAAAGCCCATCATTGGAGTTGTAAATAGTAAAGCTAGTTCCATCAAATTGAATTAAACCCCCAAAACCAGAACCCATCCATGCATCTAGGTTATTGTCAAATGATATGTGTTGAATTCCTCCAAATGGAATACCATCAGACATATTATAGGTTGTGAAGTTAACCCCATCAAATATGGACAATCCATCGTATTCTCCTATCCAAATTCTTCCATCTGAGGACTCAGTTATATACCTTGCTCTGTTATCTCCAAGACCATCTGCTGTAGTAAAAGTAGTCCATGTAGAGTTAGAATATTTACAAACTCCAAAATCGGTACCTACCCATAAGTCCCCGTTGGTCATTATTTTTATGGCAGTTACTGTGTTGCTTAATAAAGCAGTATCTGTAGCAGTAGTAATATTGGTCCAGTTAACTCCATCAAATTTAGATATTCCATTTTGAGTTCCAAACCACATAACTCCATTTCCCTGAGTTGTTGCACAAAGTACATTGTTGTCAACTAATCCATCGGCTATTGTATAATTGGTAAAAGTTTGTCCTAAAGAATTTAAAAAGGAAAATATGCAAAGGAAAATAGTTAAGTTTTTCATATTAGTATTTAATAATTTTTTGAGTAGCAATAGTTTTATTATTTTCTAAAATAACAAAATACATTCCTTTTTTAAAAGAAAAAGTATCCAAGGTTATTTCATCATTATCAGAACCAATTTCCACTTTTTTTAATATTTTACCTCGAATATCGCAAATAGAGATACTTGTTTGATTAGAATTGTTTAAAGAAATATTCAAATGGTTTTTAAAAGGATTTGGATAGCAGTGAAATTTTAAATTATCTAGTTGACCAATACTTGCAAAATCGTTGTTGTAACTAAAAGAAGGAGTATTGTAAACAAATGAACCAACTCCGTTTGGAATTCTTGCATAGGAAACATTAGTAGATTGGCTAGGGAAGGAGATAGAGTCAATGATTTGCATTACAGCATTTGAAAGAACAATCTTTTCTCCACTATTAGAAAGTCTAAAATTAGTATGTAATCCTCCTTGTTCGCTCTTTTCGTCTGCCCATAAAATAAGATATCCATCAGGTGGAATACTTGAATTTGGTAGATTCCATTTTTGTAAGTTAATAGTATCGTCACTTATAAATAAATCGTTGGTAGTAATTGTAGAATTGGTGTTGTTATATAATTCTATCCAATCTGCAAATTCTCCATATTCACTTTGAACTACATTGTCATTTATGGCCATTAATTCGTTAATTACTATATCACCATTATTTATTGGTAATACATGTTCATAAAACTCATAGGCTGCTCTTTTGGGTGAGAATAGACCGGAACTATCATTTTCTGCATATATATAATATTGAGTCTGGTTTCCAATAATGGAAATTTTAGCTCCATAGGTTAGATCTCCTGACAATCCGTCGTTGTTATTTCCGTCGTCTAACATATTAATTTCTTGAAAAACACCATAATTGGTAGATCTGTAAAATAAGACCACTTGAGTTGCGTCTTCTACATTGGCAGTTATCCATAAATCGTCTCCTATAGATATATTGTTGGTAGATTCTACCACTGAGTCTATTATAAGATTGTGGTTATAACCTGAATAACTTCTTAAGTAATACAACCTACTATTCATTAAATCGCTTATCCCAGGGTAGTCGATGATGTTATTTACTGTAGAGTCTAGATTGTTTTGAAAATTGAGATAAGTATAAAATTTATTAGTATCTAAAAGCACACTTTGGTCAATAGTTAAGTACATTTTATTTGCACTATCTAAATAATTTAAATTGGCAAAGTTTTCTTCCATAATCGTTTTTAAATGTGCCATATATATTTTCCTATACCTCGTGTTGTCAAAAACATTTCTCATTAGAGGTCTTGGGAATACAGAAACATCGTAAAGGTGACTTAATGGGTCTAATGTTTTAGCTTGCAATACGCTAAATCCAGAAAAGAAACTGGATGCATCTGTTAATCTAAAACTGCCAAATGACATATTTAAATCCCACAATATTGGATTGAATCTGCCAGAATTGTCTTTATATAAGTAATAGTTTTGCGCGTAGCCAATATAGCTGTCTAAATTCACTAAGCTGTAATTAAAAGCATGCATCCATAAAGTTCTATCTACATTTAGAATCTGATTTATATTGATTGGAAAATTATTAAGAGTGTCAATTAGGTTGTACAAATCACTCCATCCAACATCAGACTTAAGGGTGTAAAAATTCTCGTAATTCAAAGAGTCATTTCCAGGAGAGAAGCTTAAATTAGAATTTTCTCCAAAAAGATTTAAACTGCTAGGGTTGCATTTAAAAAAGGAATTATTTCTAGATTGATAATGCTTACTAAGAAAATCTTTATTTACAGATTCTACGTTGGAATACAGTCCCCAAAGAGTGTCGTTTATATATAAATTGGCAAAGTTAGCTTTTGAAGAAGGGAAGTATTTTCTGGCTATTTGATAGGAGAGTGCCTCTCTTATGAATGAAGGATCGTGGATACAATTGCTTAGCTTTATTTTGTTATATCCTTGGTGTTCTTGATTGCTTATTATATAATCTAATTTTACATTGAATGGGTTTTTGGTTTGTGTAATATTTACCGAACTATACCCTTTGTATCTTATTCCAACACTATCGTATTGGTTTCCATCAATTTTAACTGAGGCAATTATTCTTTGCTCGTCTCCTAAAACATACAGGCTATCTAATAGGTTTTTCCAATTAGGCTGGTCAAAATAAAACTTGATTTCTCTTAAGGAATCACTTTGGTAAAAGGTCTGACAAAAAATATTATTGATAAATAAAAAACTACAAAATGAAATAAAAAGTCTAAAATTCATTTCTTTCAAGAATTATTTTCTTAGACAAGAAACTTCCATTAGAATCTTTGATATTAACTAAATAAATCCCGTTGGGTTGACTGGAAAGATCAATTTTTGAACTATTTATTTCTACAGATAATAACTTACCAAAGGAGTTAAAAATATTAACAGTAGATGTTTTTGTTAATCCATCTATATTAAAAATTCCATTTGAAGGGTTTGGGTAAATAGAAAATTTGTTATCTTCTAGATTACCTACTCCCACACTACATGGATTGTTTAGTAAAGAGATTATTCCAGGGTGTTCACATTCGTATCTAAATGCTTTTGCCGGTCCTCCGCCATTATACTGCCAAACAATATTTTCATTCTGGTCTACCTCATACATTATGCCTGCTCCTCCTTGCCCTCCGGATGTGTTTATAAAGAGGTTTCCATTAGACATTCTATCAGATGCAGATTGACCTGGTGCAGAATACTGACATATATATCTCGTGTCATAGGATGCAGGGCCAAATGCTTGTCCGGAAGTTCTTAAATAATTATTTCCATTAGTTGTATCTAATGGGGGAAGAAAAGCATCCACAGTAGACTGATTTGTACTAATGCCTTTGTTGTTAAATATTTGAAGATGACCGCCATAAGGTCTTCCATCATTTTCAATCCATCTAATATCGTGTACTGCGTTAGGAATTATTTGATTCCCGGAAAGTCCATAATTGGAAGGGTTACCCCATCTATATAAAATATCGCCACCTTTTCCAGAATTCCCGCCTGAATGTGTAGCTGCTTCAGCGTTTGTAGTACTGTGGTCAATAATATATACTTCACTTGCATGTCTGGATGAAAATGCAATTTGATCTAGGGCTGGGTTGTAGTCTATTCCGTTTACATGAAACCAATCTCCACTATTCATTCCACCTGGTCCACCACCAGTAGCGGAAATCATATTTATATCTATTAGTTCAGGGTGATTGGCAATTACACCAAAATTGTCTTTACTTGAATCGTAGTCTTGAACAAGGTGGTCCCAAATGTGCCATTCCCAAACAATCTGACCAGAACTTCCGTTTTGGGCAATTTCAACAAAGTGACTAGGCCATTTGTCTGTCGTGGCGCCATTGTATCCAGCCTGAGTTAATTCACTTACTGTCTTTACTTCCCAAGCAATTAACATCACATTATCTCCAACTAGGCAAATATCGTGGTGAGAACAATGATCTGCATTAGAATAAATATATTCCCATACTATGCCTCCAGAAGGATCTATTTCTTGAACCATTCCACCAATAGCTGCTCCGTTGAGCTGGTTGGAAGCATATTTCCCGCCTCTTATAATATTTCCATTTTCTTTTAAAAGAACAGTGTAATTGCAAGCAACATTACAATTCCAAGTTTTGGCAATACTTCCATCCTTGTCAATTAAATAGGCAGTGTTTTGGTTTTGTTGGTTGTATAAAGCAAATCCATTAAAGTCTTGACCAAATATTGAAATTTGAATAATTGGTAATAGAATAAAAAGTAATTTTTTCATTTCTTGTAATTGTTATCAAATGATAATATACAAAAATATTCAATGCGTGCATTGGATAAAAAATAAAAAATTAACATTTATTTTAATTACTTAAAATCAATTGAGTAGTATAAACAATACATTTGGGTAAATAATCACCAATTAATATGAGTAAAAGTAAAGTAACCTTTGGACAAGCATTTAAAACTATTATTTGGCCAAGAAAAAAGCTGCTATTTATAGGACTTTTTTTAATAATTATTAGCAAAGCCTCGGGCTTAGTAACTCCAATTATTATGAAGACTTTTGTCAATGATGCGCTTGGAAAAGATATGGATTTAACCCTTGAAATTGTTGGAATAGTAATTTTCTCAATTTTGGTAAATTCATTAACTTCTTATCTCCTCACTAGGTTTGTAGGAGTAGAGGCTCAACAACTTATTGCTGAACTAAGAACCAAAGTTCAAAAGAAAGTACTTACTCTTCCAATTAATTATTTTGACAATAATAAGTCTGGAGCACTTGTTTCAAGAATAATGACAGATGTAGAAGGTGTTAGGAATCTAGTAGGAACTGGATTTATCCAGCTCGTAGGTGGTATTCTGGCATCATTGGCAGCCTTTGCGTACTTAATTACCATAAGCTTTAAGCTCACAATTTTTGTTCTCTTACCTATGGCTCTTTTTGCTGTAATTGCTTTAAAAGCTTTTGGCTATATCCGGCCAATTTTTAGAGAAAGAGGTAAGAAAAGTGCCGAAGTTTCTGGACGTTTGACGGAGTCTTTAAATGGAATTAGAGTCATTAAAGGTTTTGGTGCTGAAGCACAGGAGTTAAGTGTTTTCTCTAAAGGAGTAAATGAAATTTTCCAGTTAGTTAAAAAAAGTATGACTGCCCAAGCCTTAATGGCTAGCTCTGGAGTGTTGATGATTGGCTTGGCTAGTGCAGGAGTTATGGGTATAGGTAGTTATTTGGGTTTAAACTACGGAGAATTTATTTCATATACAGCAATGATTGCATTTCTAGTAGCACCAATTATTCAAATAGGTAATATAGGAAGTCAATTTACTGAGGCTTTTGCTGGTTTAGATAGAACCGAAGAAATAATGTCTATGAGTCCTGAAGAAGATGAAAGTGTAAGGAATATAGAATTGGACTCTATTGATGGTGACATAGTATTTAATAATGTTTCATTTTCTTACTTAGAGGACTCCGAAGTAATTCATAATATATCCTTTGAAGCTAAAAAAGGATCTATGACAGCTTTGGTAGGAACTTCTGGCTCTGGAAAGTCTACTATTGCCGGTCTAACAGCCTCTTTTTTAAATCCTAAGTCAGGTAAAATAACGGTAGATGGAATAGATTTATCTAAAATTAAGTTGGCTAGTTACAGGAAAAAAATGGGAGTAGTTCTACAAGATGATTTTTTATTTGAAGGCACTATAAAAGACAATATTCTTTTTCCCAACCCCAAGGCAAGTGAAAAGCAGTTAAATGAAGCAGTAATGGCTGCCAATGTTCATGAATTCACTGAAAGGTTTGAAAATGGTATAAATACTCTTATTGGGGAAAGAGGTGTGAAGCTTTCTGGAGGACAACGCCAAAGAATAACGATTGCTAGAGCAATTATTGCTAATCCAAGAATACTTATTCTGGACGAAGCTACTTCAAATTTAGACAATGAAAGTGAATCGTTAATTCAAGAAAGTTTGAAAACATTAATGAAAGGAAGAACAACTTTTGTAATTGCCCATAGGTTAAGCACTATAAGGCAAGCAGACCAAATACTAGTTATTGAAAATGGAGAAATTGCAGAGAAAGGCACCCACGAAAAGTTGCTGTCTATTGAAGGAAGGTATTATAAACTACATAAGTATCAAGCAAGAATTTAACTGACTTGAAAATAGTTTTTAATACATTCTAAGTCTATAAATGGTTGTTATTTTACCTTATTTCATGAAATTGTTTGCTTAATTTAGTCTGCTGACCATAAATTAAAGGATGTTTTTTTTAAACACAAACACAGCCTTAAATGACTTTTCTCATCTTAAAAAAGCTTTTTTTTAGTATTTAAAAATACTTTCTCAACTTATATACATTTATTTTTTAATTAAAAAGTTGGTCATTTTTGAATTCTAATAGATAATAATACTACTTTTGTGCTTTATTATAAAATATATATT
>Ga0114997_10000872_pt1 | contig 25064 bp, 18 predicted proteins | sample ArcticOcean_MG_C_2_FD_87045 | JGI IMG/M metagenome (GOLD analysis project Ga0114997, IMG submission 87045) | Marine microbial communities from western Arctic Ocean - ArcticOcean_MG_CB4_136 | ecosystem: Environmental > Aquatic > Marine > Oceanic | place: Arctic Ocean: Canada Basin | collected... | reverse complement strand
AGAAATTCACTATTTAACTATGCAAAGCTAGCTTATGAATTAAGTTACAATCCATACGACGAAGCAATCAATGCTTTTCAGAAGTTTATTGAGGATTTTCCAAATTCCGAAGATGCTAAGGAAGCCTACGAGTTTTTGCTAAAAGTATATTTAACCACTAAAAATTACGACGATGCTCTTGAATCAATGGATAAAATTAAGAATAAGGATCCAAGAATGCAGAGAGCCTACCAAACAATTGTTTATAACCGGGCTGTAGAACAGTACCACAATAGAGAATACAATAACGCAATGGGGAACTTTGAGTTAGTTAAAAAATATCCAATTGACCAAAACTTAAATGCCATGAGTCAGTTTTGGATTGCAGAATCTAATTACAATCTAAAGGAATATTTAAGAGCTGTGGAGAGTTATGAAGAATTCAGATATATCAACGGGGCTATTTTAACCAATCAATTTTTAGATTTAGATTTTCATATTGGATACAGTTATTTTGAAAAAGCCAATCCTTATCAAACTTTATCAGGAAACGAGGCCAGAATTCAAAAACAAGAACTAAAGAATGCTTTAAAGTACTTTAGAAATTATATCCACCAGTATAATATTCCTGATTCAAGTAATTATAAAATTGCATTATTGAGAATCGCTGACACCTATTTTTTACTTAGAGAAGATAGCTTGGCTATAGAAAATTATGCATTGTCTTCTAAAGTGGGGAATCAAAATCACTCTTATGCATTAAACCAGATGGCTACTTCACAAGGTTTAATACAGGACTATATTGGGAAAATAAATACTTTAAAAAGGCTAACGGATCAATATCCTAACTCTAAGTATCAAGTTTCTTCGCTTTTAAATTTAGCACAGGCTTACAAAGATGAAAACAGAAATAATGAATCTATAAATACCTACTTAAAATTCATTGATGAATATCCAACTAACAATTTAATTTCAAAAGCATATGTAGAATTAGGTAGTATTTATTTGAAAGAACAAAATCACGATAAAGCAGAGAAGTTTCTTTTAACGGTATTGGACAATTATCCGGATGCAGAACAAGAGAATCAATTAGCTATTGAATTAATGATGGAGGTTTATAATTTGAGAGGGAATTTAACTGGTTATTACGATTGGCTGGGTTCAAGAGGGATTGATGTTAGTGTTCAGGAAAAAGATTCTACTTTATGGAGAGGAGTTGTCCTTGCTAGAGATAAAGGGGATTGCGATAAACAAATTGAAAAAGCTTCTTACTATTTGGACAATATTGACGAGCCGATAAGAGAAATTTCAGCCCATTATTTTATGGCTAATTGTTATTATTCTGAAAATAAGAAAACAGAGGCTTTGTTTCATTATGATTTCATTACTACAAAACCCAATAATAATTATTACATCGAAGGGTTAAAGTATGCTGGCGAGATAACTTATGATGCCAAAGATTTTAAAAAATCCCTAGCTTACTTTTCAATTTTGGAAGATGTAGGTATCGATCAGGAAGACTTGTCAATTTCCAAAAAGGGACAGTTCTACTGCTTTCATTATTTAGAGAATCCCAATTCTACTATCAAGTATGCAAAAAAAGTTCTTCAGTTGTCAGACATTAATCCCAAACTACAAGAAGATGCATATTTATTTTTAGGTCAATCCTATCAAAAAATAGACCAATTAGACAGCTCAAAATTGTATTACGATAGTGTTGTTCAGTATACTAAAAGTATTGCAGCAGCAGAGGCAAAATACCATATTTGTGAGATTGCATACCAAACTGAAGATTTTCTAACCTGTGAGTCTTTAATAATGGAGTTGGTTAAGCAAAAACCATCCTATGATTATTGGTTAGCTAAAGGAATATTATTACTTGGAGATAATTTTACTGCTCAGAAAGATTACTTCAACGCAAAACACAGTATAGAAAGTATTTTAGATAATTACGATGGGTATAAAAAAGAGGAAATTTTAGCAGCAGCTGTCCAGAAAATCGAATTCATACAAAATCTAGAACTCAATGAATTGCAGCAAGAACCAGAGCAAGAAGAATTAGAAATAGAGTTAGAATCAATTGATAAGGGTTTAGAAAAAACAACGGAAGAGTTAAATCCAAAAGAAGTTGATGCAAAGGAAATTAAGCAAGATGAAAATAAATAAACTCCAAATATTACTTTTTTTTGTTTCAGCAATATTGAGTTTTAGTATTGTAGCTCAGCAAAATGAGAGTACAGAAACTTTTTTAGGGATTGGCTCTGGAAATAGAAAAATTTCTAAGATTCAAAAAACACCAATATTTCCATCTCACACAGATTCTGTCACTATTTTAGATGAGGTAAAGTACTATTTAGAGCCAAAGAGACACTTGACAAGTTACTCTATTGAAAATATAAAACCTGCTAGGTTAAAGATAACTGCTAATGGGGACAAGCTATATAGGGGATATCTAAAAGCTGGTGCAGGAACTTACCTTACTCCATTATTAGAATTGAATTATGCCTCTAAAAGATCAAGAGACGAAAGCTGGGGGTTAAATGCAAGAACTAACGGCAGTTTCTCTAGTATAAAAGAAATGGGAAATACTAAATTTTCAGATTTAAATTTAGGAGGATACTATCAAAAGTTTTTCATGAATTATGATTTATGGTCAGAAATTCAGTACGAGAGAAATTCTTATCAGTTTTATGGTTTGGATTATAGTGATGACTCTATGTATCACTTTTATGGTTTGGATATTAATGATTCTTTAATGGTTGAATCTTTTAAAAACTCAGATACTCTTTTTAAACAAAATTACGATTTGTTGGATTTGCATTTAAAGTTTAATTCTAGAAATACTGGTAGGGATACTAATAAGTTAAGAATCAAAAGTTGGGTTGATTTTCACCATCTCAATAGCAACTACAACTTTTCTGAAAATCATTTTCTTTTGGGAGCCCATTCTGGATGGCTAATTCTAGATGAGGAATTTTTAGGAACTTTCGAATTGGATATAAACAACGTTAATGCACCGGGGACATTAAAAATAGATGAAAACAACATTATTCAAGCAAGTAATAGCACCCCTAAAACATCTGGAATTGTTCGATTTAGACCACATATTTATTCAAGAAAAAATAATTTAATTTTTAAAGCTGGGATATCCCTTCAATCCAATATAAATGAAAATGCAAAATTTCATGTATTTCCAGACCTGGAGATTAGTTACAGTCTGTTTAATAATGTCTTTATACCCTATGGAGGGTGGGTTGGAAATGTTCAAAGAAATACTTTTAACGATATTAGATTAGAAAATCCATTTATTTCAGAGGATTCGAAACTTCAAAACACGGTTCAAAAAAGCAATATATTTGCTGGGATTAGAGGTTCTTTAAGTAGTAAATTCACCTTTAATTTATCCAGTTCTTTCCAGAAATTAGACAGCATGTATTTTTTTATCCCTGACACAGTATCTTCTTATGGTAACAAATTCCAGACGAAGTACGATAATCTTAGCCAAACATCTTTCCTCGCGGAAATCACCTACCAAGAGCTAGAAAAGTTAAAAATTTCTGCTAAGGGTGAATATTTCATATACAATCCTTCTAATATTACTCGTGCTTGGCAAAGACCTAGTTTTGTATTTACATTATCTGGATTATTAGATTTGTCGGATAAAATTGTGATAAAATCTGATTTTTATTTGGTTGGCAAAAGAGATGCCTTTTCATATTCTGAACCTGATCCAATAAGTTTACCAACTTTTGTAGATATGAATATTTCTGCTGAATATAGGTACAGTAAAAAAGTTTCAGCTTTCATTCAATTCAATAATTTCACAGCCAAAAAATACCAATATTGGCAAAATTTTCCAGTCCAATCCATTAATATTTTGGGAGGAATTACAATAAGTTTCTAAAATGTTGAAAAGTATCCTGTTAATAGGGGTTTTTACTCAATTTAAAATGCTCTATAAATAGTATATTTGTAATCAAATTTTATCAAATGAGTGAAGAGAAAAGTTATTCAGCAGACAGTATACAGGCTCTTGAGGGAATGGAGCACGTTAGGATGCGTCCTTCTATGTATATCGGAGATGTTGGTTCTAGAGGATTACACCATCTAGTTTACGAAGTTGTAGACAACTCCATTGATGAGGCTTTGGCTGGGCATTGTGATCAAGTTGCAATATCTATACTAGAAGGCAATGGGATACGTGTAATGGATAATGGTCGTGGGATACCAGTAGATATTCACAAGAAAGAGGGAGTTTCAGCTTTGCAAGTTGTCATGACCAAGATTGGTGCGGGTGGTAAGTTTGATAAGGACTCTTATAAAGTCTCCGGTGGTCTTCATGGTGTTGGTGTTTCTGTTGTGAATGCTTTGTCAATTGATTTAAAAGCAAGTGTTTTTAAAGAGGGCAAAATATATGTTCAAGAATACAAGCAAGGTAAGGAACAATATTTAGTTAAGGAAGATGGGACTACGGACTTAAAAGGAACAGAAGTTATTTTCTATCCTGATCCAGAAATATTTGAATCACTAGAATATCAGTACGATATTTTGGCAACTAGAATGCGAGAATTGTCTTTTCTTAATAAAGGGTTGACAATTGTCATGACAGACGAAAGAAAAGAAGCGAAAGATCAGGAAGGAAATTCTCCTGTAGAAACATTTTATTCAGATAGAGGATTGCCTGAATTTGTAGAGTTTTTAGATGGTACAAGGGAAAGATTAATACAAAAAGTTATAAGTATTGAGGGAGAGAAAAGTGGAATTCCAGTAGAAGTTGCTTTAATTTATAATAATTCCTACGCTGAAAACATTCATTCGTATGTCAATAATATTAATACTCACGAAGGTGGAACCCATCTATCTGGCTTTAGAAGAGGTTTGACTGGTACTTTGAAAAAATATGCTGAGAAATCTGGAATGCTTGATAAATTGAAATTTGATATTTCTGGTGACGATTTTCGCGAAGGGTTAACTGCAATTGTATCTGTTAAGGTTCAAGAGCCACAGTTTGAAGGTCAAACCAAAACAAAACTAGGAAACAGAGAAGTTACTGCACCTGTTAGTCAGGCTGTAAGTGAAATGTTGAACGACTATTTGGAGGAAAACCCAGATGACGCTAAACAAATTGTACAAAAGGTTATTCTTGCCGCAACTGCAAGACATGCTGCTACCAAAGCAAGAGAAATGGTTCAGCGTAAAAACCCTATGGGTGGTGCTGGATTACCTGGAAAGCTTTCAGATTGTGCATCTAAAGATCCTACAGAATGCGAGGTTTATCTTGTTGAGGGAGATTCTGCAGGAGGAACAGCAAAACAAGGAAGAGACAGGCATTTCCAAGCTATTATGCCTTTAAGAGGGAAGATTCTTAATGTTGAAAAAGCAATGCAGCATAAGATTTTTGAAAACGAAGAGATTAAAAATATTTATACTGCTTTAGGAGTAAGAGTTGGGACTGAGGAAGATTCTAGAGCTTTAAATCTAGAAAAGTTGCGTTACCATAAAGTAATTATAATGTGTGATGCCGACGTTGATGGAAGTCATATTCAGACGTTGATAATGACTTTTTTCTTTAGATATATGAAAGAATTAATCGAAAACGGTTACCTCTATATAGCTACTCCTCCATTATACCTAATCAGGAAAGGAAAGCAAGCGAAGTATGCTTGGGACGATAAGCAAAGAAAAGATTACGTTGACCAAATGAAGGGTTCTGGAAGTGAATCTAGTGTTCATGTTCAAAGATACAAAGGTCTTGGTGAGATGAATGCAGAGCAACTTTGGGATACAACGATGTCCAAAGAGAATAGAACACTGAGAAAAGTAACTATTGAAAGTGCAGTAGAAGCAGACAGGATTTTCTCAATGTTAATGGGGGATGAAGTTCCGCCAAGAAGGGAATTTATTGAAAAGAATGCTAAGTATGCTAACATTGATACTTAATTCTTAATTAAAAATTTATAAAAATATAATATTATGAAAGTAACCGTTGTAGGAGCTGGAAACGTAGGTTCAACTAGCGCAGATGCAATTGCCTATAAAAGAATTGCTAGTGAAGTTGTTTTATTGGATATTAAAGAAGGTTTTGCAGAAGGAAAAGCACTAGACATGACACAGACCTCTTCTTTACTTGGCTTCAACACCAAAATTGTCGGAAGCACCAATGATTATACCAAAACTGCGGGAAGTGATGTTGTGGTGGTGACAAGTGGAATTCCAAGAAAACCAGGGATGACTAGAGAAGAATTAATTGGTGTAAATGCTGGAATTGTAAAAACTGTAACTAATAATGTCTTAGAGCATTCTCCAAATGCAGTAATTGTTATTGTATCCAACCCTATGGACACTATGACTTATTTAACATTGAAAGAAAGCGGTCTAGATAAGCATCGAATTATTGGAATGGGTGGGGCATTAGACAGTGCTAGATTTAGAACTTATTTATCATTAGCATTAGGTAAGCCTTCCAATGACATTCATGGAATGGTAATTGGTGGTCATGGAGATACCACCATGATTCCACTTACTAGACTTGCAACTTACAATGGGATTTCAATAAGCGAAATATTGGATAGAGAACTTTTGGATAAGGTTGCAGCCGATACTATGGTAGGAGGAAAAACTCTTACTGGTTTATTAGGAACTTCAGCATGGTATGCTCCTGGAGCGGCAGTAGCTTATTTGGTAGATAGTATTCTCAACGATCAAAAAAGAATAATTCCTTGTTCAGTTTTCTTAGATGGTGAATATGGTCAGAAAGATATTTGTATTGGAGTTCCAGTTATAGTAGGTAAAAATGGTTGGGAAAATATAGTGGATATAGATTTAAACGATTCCGAAAAAGATTTATTTGAAAAAAGTTCATCTGCTGTGAGAAATATGAATAGCGCATTGGATAGTATCTAGTTTTGAACTAGATCACATATCTATCTTTACTTTTTAATTCGTCTATAATACAGCTGTCTGACATTATTGATTTTCTATTTTTAGAAATTATATCGTAGAAAAAGTCTCTTAAAAACTTTGGTATTAAGTAGCCAACAGCAATTATCATTTGCCAGTTTTTCATCAAAATCGAAATCTTAATTACAGCTGAGGATTTGGAATAAATTTTCTTATTATGGTAGAGAATTATAGTCTGCTTTGGGTCGGGAAAACTTAAGAACATTTTTTTGGTTTCTAGAAACTTATTGGATACTGATGGACTTATAAAAACCGAGTGTGATTTGTCATATTTCAGAATGTGTTTCCCCCAATAATTGCAAAATATACAGTCATCATCAATAAAAACTATTGTTGAATTTGCTTTTAGCATTTAACAAACTTTAAAGTATTTTTATGAATCCCATCGTCAAGTATTATAAAGTAAATTCCGTTGTTTAATTGGCTAACTGAAATTGCAGCTTTGGTGTAGCCTGTTTTAATTCTCTTTCCAGTTATGCTTATTATTTCAAAATAGAGCTGTTTGTTTAGATTTTTGATATTTATTATTTCTGTTGTTGGTACAGGGAATATTTTATATTTTTCTTCAAAAGCATTAGAAATATTCAAAGTCGAACTCAAGGAGTCGCTAGAACCCATAAATAGAGTAAGACCCCCCCTTTTATTTCCTATAATAAAATCAATTAATGAGTCGTTGTTTAAATCTGAAATTGCAGGTGTGCTATGGGTACCTGTGAAAATATTATTGAAGTTACTATCTGCCAGATTAAAATTCCCAGATAGGTTGTTATTTATATTATTGTATTTAAAAATTGAGCCTCGTTTACTACCTACATATAATTCAACATCAGAACCATTTCTATGAAAAATAGGGGCGCTCATTCCGATATTAGTCCACCATTCAGAAACGGAAACACCGCCAAATGTTTCAGACCTTAAATCAAAATTAAAGTTGGAAGAATCCCCAATATTTTCAATATAATTTAAGTTACCTATTGCTTCACCTACTATTAAATCTAAATCATTGTCATTGTCTATGTCAAAAAGTGTAGGATGTGCATTAAATCCTAAATCAAAAACATTGTTAAGGTTATCTGTTAATGGAGAGATGCTAATACTTAAGTTTATTATTCCTGGATCTGAAGAGTTGTTTTCTAAGAAATGTAGCATGCCACTATAATCTCCTACAATTGCATCTAAATCTCCATCTCCATCCAAATCTCCTAGTGTTGGAATTAAATTTATATCATTTATAAGGGTGGAAATATTTTGAAAATCGCTAGAGTTTTTGTTGAAAATTGGGTTTTCATTAGTCCCAACATTTAAGTAGGATTCTATGTAGGAATTATAATGTATAGGAATACTTAAATCAAATTCACCAAAATTAGACACCAATAAATCTAAAATCTGATCGTTATTTATGTCCAAGATTAAAGGTTTAGATTCTCTTCCAAGTTCAATGGTGTTTTCTTGTAGAAAATTTTTATTTTGTAAATAAAATTGAGGGGAGTTGTTTCCTCCAAAATTTTTATAAAACCAAATACTTTCTTTATCTGCAGACTCGCTACTAGAATTTGGGGATACTATTAAATCTTTTATACCATCGTGGTCCATGTCTTCATAAAAAGAAGCGGGGAAAAGGTGTAAATCAGCAGGTACTGAGTAGGTTGGGAAAAGCGTATCTTGAGAAATAAAAGAAGTGTTCATGTTTACTCCATTGTTATCATTGTATAAGGCCACAAGATTACTGTAAGAAACATCACCAAGAATTATATCTTTTACTTGGTCGTTATTTAAGTCTAAAGATAAAATAGTTGACCCACTATGTCTTAAGTTATTTCTTGAAATATTTAAAGAGTCTTGAGGGTTTGGCACGTTAAATAAACAAGTGTCAAATAGGGTGCAGGTATTGGATAGTCCAGATTCGCTAAAATGACCCCAACAAGAATTTTTCATTTCAAAAATTAAGGTATCTAAGTCTGTTGAAATATTTTTATGGTATTCAATTACAGATCCTTGAACTCCGAAATTTAAAATATCTAAATCCCCGTCATTATCTATGTCACTAATACTTGGCACATCGGATGAAACAACATAAATATTTACATCGATATTGTATTGGGAAGATAAAAGATATGGAACATTAGTATTTATGGAAGATTGATAAAAACTCAAAGAACTAAAGGATAATTCATTTCCACTTGAAGTGTTTTTCCATACACCTATACCCCCAGAAACATAGCTGAATATATCTTTTTCCCCATCATTGTTGAAATCTCTAAGTAAAACCCAATTTTTTAAACCAGAAGGGAATAATTTCTCATATTCTGGAGCGTAAATAAAATTATTATTTTCAGAAATAAAGGTGATTACCTTGTGGCAAGATCTATCAAAAACAAACAAATCTTCAATTTGGTCATTATTCAAATCAATTTTTGAAATTTGTACAGAATTGAATCCTCCTGTCCATGGGTTAAGCAAGGTGTCGTTATTAACTATTACCTTAATGCTATTTCCTTGAACTAGAGAAAGGCTCTGACCATTTATTAAGTTCAAAAACATTAAAAAAATTAAGAGAGTCGTTATTTTTTTTTGAATATCTGGATACATTAATATTAACACGATTTATTTTATTAAATGGGTAGTTTAATTCTTTAAAATATTGATAATGCAGTTAATACAAATGTAGTTCTTAAAGTCAAACATTATTAACTTGTTGTGGAATTGTTGGTAATAACCAATTGAAATTTTATATTTGCGCCCTTAATTTTATTTATATTAATAACTAAAAAATTTTTGATGAGAAATAGAAGTGCAATATGGGTCTTTACCATTTTATTATTTTTAGCCTGTTTATATCAGCTTTCATTTTCTTGGGTTATTAAATCTTTTGAAACAGAAATTTATGATTTAGCAGAAGAAAAGTACGATTCTCTATATAATGAGGCAGGAAAGTTTGTAATTAATGGAGACACTTTAATTTTAGGTGGTGACAAAGAAAAACAAAAAATAGTTTCTTATTTTGAACAGAAACTTTTAGCTGAGAATAGAAATCAACCAATTTATCCGGTTTTAGACTTAGATTACCAAAGATGTAAGGATCAAGAGTTAGGTCTTGGATTAGACCTTCAGGGTGGTATGAGTGTCACTTTAGAAGTTTCAATTGAGGATTTAGTAAGGAATTTTGCCGGAAATTCATCAAAAATCTCATTCAAAACCCCATTCAACGCCGCTCTAAAAGATTTTGAGAAAGGCTCTAATAATGTAGGTTCAGATAACAACGATTTTATAGGTCTTTTTTATGCTCATTATAAAAGTCTCTATCCAAAAAATCCTCCTATGATTTTCTTTAGTAATGGACTTAAAGATTACATGGATATTAATTCAGTTGAAAAGACATCAGCCAATAAAAATGATCAAATAATTCAAACTCTAAAAGATTTAAGTGAGGATGCTATCCAAAAGACACATAGAATTATTGAATCTAGGATTAATAAGTTTGGTGTTAGTCAGCCAAATATTAAAAAACTTGCTGTTTCTGGAAGGTTGCAAATTGAGCTTCCTGGAGCTAAGGATAAAAATAGAATTAGAAATTTACTCCAGTCTACTGCTAGTTTAGAGTTTTGGGACGGAGCTTATGCAGACTGGACAGATGAGTTTTTAGAATTGAATAAAGCTGTTTCAAAAGAGTCCTCTAATGAAATTGAAACAGATTTTATAGAAATATCGGAAGATTCTTTAAAGACTTTAAATAATGTTGATTTAGCATCTTATAATAATGATAAGAAAATTAATGACTCTTTAATTGAAGAAAAATCTATAGAAAGTGTATTTCAAGATTCTATTATGTTAGCTGATGGCAAAATATTGAATGGAAGTCTTTGGTTTATTCATACATCTAATAGCCCATATATTGGAGTCGCCAAATCTGTAGATACTGCTAAAATAAATTCTATGCTTAAGTCTAAAGTGGCAAGAGATATTTTCAACCTTAGAAGACATAAATTCTTATGGTCTAGAGACGTAACTAAATATGAATCTTCTAGAAGTTTTACAGGGCACACATTAATGGCAATTCAAATACCAACTAGTGGTGAGCCTAAAATTAATGGAGAAGATGTGGTAAATGCTTCACAAAGCTTCGGTAATGATTCAAAACCTTCTGTTGCACTTTCTTTTAATTCAAATGTTGCAGACGTTTGGGCAAAGTGGACAGAGCAAAATGTAGGCAAGGTAATTGCTATTGTCTTAGACGATCAGGTTTTTTCATCTCCTGTAATAAGACAGAAAATAACAGGTGGAAATACAGAAATTTCTGGTGGTTTTGAAACTATTGAAGAAGCTCAAGATTTGGCTAATATTCTCAAAGCTGGTTCTCTTCCTGTTCGAGCAAAAATTTCTGATGAAGCTATTGTAGGTCCATCCTTAGGTGAGGAAAATATTAATTCTGGACTTTGGTCATTTTTATTTGCCTTTTTACTAGTTCTTTTTTATATGATTTTTTATTATAAGAGAGCTGGTTGGGTTGCCAATATTGCTTTGATAGCTAATGTCTTTTTTATTATTGGAACTTTAGCTTCTTTAGGAGCAGCTCTGACATTGCCTGGTATTGCAGGTTTGGTCTTAACTATAGGAATGTCTGTAGATGCTAACGTTCTTATTTATGAAAGGATAAGAGAGGAGTTGAAGAATGGAAAGGGAATAAAATTAGCTATTCAGGATGGTTACAAACATGCTTATTCTGCCATTATTGATGCCAATGTAACTTCTCTTCTGACAGCTGTTGTATTAGCTTATTTCGGATCTGGACCAATTCAAGGTTTTGCAACTACATTAATAATTGGGGTGTTTACCTCCTTATTTTCAGCAATATTTATAACTAGATTAATATTCTCTTACTTTTTAGATACTAAAAGAGATGTTCAATTTTCTAGAAAAATTACCGAAAATTTATTTACTGGAAGTGCTATTGAATTCTTAAAGAAAAGAAAAATATTTTATGTCTTTTCAGCTTTAATCGTTGGTTTTGGAATCTTTTCATTGTCTACCAAAGGTTTAGATAAAAGTGTTGAATTTACTGGTGGGCGAATGTATAGGGTTGAATTTGGAAAAAAGATTGATAAATCCCAAGTTAAAGACGCTATTGCAAAAAATTGTCTAGATGATAATGGTAATCAAGTACAACCAGAAGTTAAAACTGTTAATAATGCATATAATTTAGAGATCACAACTAAATACGATAAAAAAAATAGTGAAGTAGATGCTTCAATAGAAAATGCATTTAATGAATTAGGGTATAAATTAGACAGTAATCCGAATGATAACGTTGTTGGAGCTTCTGAATATTCTATCAAATCCTCAAGAAGTGTTGGGAGTCAAATATCAGACGAATTGATTAAAGGGTCTTTCTTGGCGGTAATATTCTCATTGTTTATTATTTTTATATACATAGCTTATAGATTTAGAAAATGGCAATTTGGATTAGGAGCTTTAATTGCTATGTTCCATGATGTTTTAGTAGTTCTGGGCTTATTTTCTATTTTTTATAATATTGTTCCTTTCTCAATGGAAATTGACCAAGCTTTTATAGCTGCTATTCTTACTGTTGTTGGATACTCTATTAATGATACTGTTGTTGTCTTTGATAGAATTAGAGAATATTCTGTTCTTCACAAAAAGTCATCAGCAATTCAAGTAGTAGATAAGGCTTTAAATAGTACGCTTTCTAGAACTATCAATACTTCTTTAAGTACTTTTTTAGTACTTCTAACAATATTTATTTTTGGTGGAGAGTCTATTAAGGGATTTGCATTTGCATTGATGGTGGGTGTAGTAGTTGGTACTTACTCTTCGTTATTTATAGCATCCCCTTTAGTTGTAGATTTATCTAAAAATAAAATTAACGCTTAATGTTTTATAGCCTACAGCTATTACTTCTTGAAGGAATTAGTGCAGGTGAACTAATATTTGTTTTCTTAGTTGTTCTCTTATTTTTCGGCGCAAAAAGTATTCCTAAAATTGCTAGGACATTGGGGAGAGGGGTGAGGCAGTTAAGAGATGCATCTCAACAAATTCAAGACGATATAAAGTCAGCTGCTTTTGATGACGAAGAAACTTCAGGTTTCCCAGCAAATAAAAAGGAAAATAAAGATTAAACTTCTTTAAGTTAGACTTTTGCAGATTTAACAGTTTTAACAATCCTGCCAGCAATTTTGTAAGGATCTCCATTAGATGCAGGTCTTCTGTCTTCTAACCAGCCTTTCCATCCTTGTTCAACTGTGATTATTGGGATTCTTATCGAAGCTCCTCTGTCAGAAACTCCATAGCTAAAATCGGTGATTGCTGCAGTTTCATGAAGACCAGTTAATCTTTGGTCATTAAATTCACCATATACTTCAATATGTTCTCTGGTAACTGGTCTGAAAGCTTCACAAACTTGTTCATAAATCTCTTTAGAGCCACAAGTTCTAAGTAATGTATTTGAGAAATTGGCATGCATGCCAGACCCATTCCAATCACCTTTAACAGGCTTTGGATGGTAATCTATATAATAACCATGATCTTCAGTCAATCTATCTAAAATATATCTAGCAATCCATATTTCGTCACCAGCTTTTTTTGCGCCTTTAGCAAACAATTGAAATTCCCATTGCCCACTTGCAACTTCTTGGTTAATTCCTTCAATATTAATACCAGCTTCTATACAAATATCGGCATGTTCTTCTGCCAGATGTCTTCCGTGAGTATTTCTTCCACCTACTGAGCAATAGTACATTCCTTGTGGCCCGGGATAACCACCAACTGGAAAACCTAAAGGCAACTGTGTATTGACATCCATAATAAAATATTCTTGTTCAAAACCAAACCAAAAATCGTTGTCATCATCGTCAATTTTAGCTCTTGCATTTGAATCGTGGGCTGTGCCGTCTGATTTCAAAACTTCCGTCATTACTAGAAATCCATTTTCTCTAACAGGGTCTGGATAGCAAGCAACAGGCTTGAGTAAACAATCTGAAGAGCTTCCTTCAGCTTGTCTTGTAGAGCTTCCGTCAAAAGACCAGATAGGACAATCTTTAAGTTCGCCACTAAAATCATCAATTATTTTAGTTTTACTTCTCATGTTTTGTGTTGGGTTATAACCGTCCAGCCAAATGTATTCTAACTTTGATTTTGCCATTTCAATAAATTATAATTATAGTTAGAACAAATATATATTTTTCCATTTTTTTATTTGCTATTTCACTTTTAATTTTAGATAATATTTATCAACAAAAACCAGCCTTAGTGTTGATTAAACACTAATTTTAGGTAAAACACACCGTTATTTTTATTTAATTTATTTCAAAAAATCTTTAGGAGATTTTCAGATTTATGAATTTTTAAGGAAATAATTAGTTATTTTAGCATTAAACTATAGTTATGAAACAATTTATTTTTGGTAGACTTTTTTTTAGAACTACAAAAACCTTATTGATTTTGGCTTTTTTTCTGGCATTTGATTCTATTCACTCTCAGAACCAAAATCCATATGTTATTCAAGCGGATTTAAATTTCAAAAATGAAGCATATTTTGCTGCAATTGATTTGTATAAAAAGGGAGAGGTGAAAGAAAAAGATATTGAAGAAAAAGGTAGAATTAATTTCCAAATTGCTGAATGTTATAGACTAGATGTAGAGCCTGCTCAGGCTGAAACTTATTACAAAAGAGCTTTTAAATTAAAGTACCAAAAAAACCATCCTAAATTATATGTACTATTAGCAGATGTTTTGGTTGAAGAAGGAGAGTACGAATCTGCGGCAGAAAATGTTAGAAAATTTTTAGAGATATTTCCTGATGATAAACATGCAAATACTTTGCTTTCTTCCTGTGAACATTATGCAGAATGGGTAAGGAATAAGACTAAGCATCTCATTCAAAACGAAAAGCAAATTAATTCTGAACATTACGATTATTCACCGGCTTGGGGAGATATAAACCACAATACTATTATTTTTGTTTCTGCTAGAGATGGTTCCAATGGCGACGGTATTGATTCTAGAACAGGGGATAGTTTTATGGACTTATGGTCAACTACTAGAGATAATAATGGGAAATGGAGTGAGCCTCAATTGCTGCCTAATGCTATTAATTCTAAAGACAACGAGGGACCTTCGGTTTTATCACCCTCCGGTGATCAAATCTATTTCACTAGGTGTCCTAGAATGAAAAAAGTTGATTTAGGCTGTGCAATATTTTACTCTAAGAGAAAGGGCGATTCCTGGACGCAGGCAAAAAAAATTAAATTAAAACCAGAAGGTGCTGACACGTTATCCTGTGGCCATCCAGCGATGGATTCAGAAATGAAAGTAATGATTTTTGCTGCTGATTTTCCAGGAGGATATGGCATGCACGATTTATGGATTTCAGAGTATGATGCAAGAGAAGAGAGTTGGATGACACCAGTTAATTTAGGCCCTGATATAAATAGTATTGGTGATGAAATGTTCCCGTATCTTTCTGACAATGGAGATTTATATTTTTCATCTGATAGTTACGAAGGTTTTGGTGGCCTAGATATGTTTAAAGCTAAAAAGCTTGGGGAAAATAAGTGGGGAGATTTAGAAAACCTTAGATATCCATTAAATTCAAATGAGCATGATTTTGGGATTATTCTAGAGAGAAATACCGACAGAAGAGGAATGTTTACATCTTCAAGAGAGGGCACAAAAGGTCACGACGATATTTTTAATTTTAATATTCCTCCAGTATTGTTAAAATATTATGTGGAAGTCACCAATTCAGAATCTGGAGATCCAGTTCCTGGAGCTACCGTGAAAGTCACAGCAATTGATACTTCGGGTGGTATAAGAGATGAATTTGTTCAAACAACAGATATTGATGGTACTATTCTTTTTAACGAGATTTCAGATGGAAAAAGATATATTCAACATGACTTAATATATGAAGTTGAGTGTCAAAAAGATAGTTTCTTAGTAAGAAAGTCGAAATTCTCTACATTTAACTTAGAAGATAATAAAACTTTTTACGACCCTTTTGAGGTTCAGCCTGTTGGAGAAACAGCAATTGATTTTCCAGAAGTTCAATATGCTTTGAACAAAGCTGAACTTTTGATAGATACCTTAGAAGCTTCTATTGGTAAAATAAACTCTAAGGATTCTTTAGATTATCTGTATAACACATTAATTGATAACCCAGCTATTGTTATTGAATTGCAAGCCCATACAGATTGTAGAGGAGGGGATGATTACAATCAAAAACTTTCTCAAAGAAGAGCACAATCTTGTGTTGATTATTTAATTTCCAAAGGAATCTCTGGTGAACGTATGAAAGCCGTCGGTTATGGAGAAGCTAACCCAAAAATGGAAGGTTTAGAATGTGATGCTATTTCTAATTTATCTACTCAGGAGGAACAAGAAGCAGCACATCAAAAAAATAGAAGAACTCAATTCATTGTTCTTAATTTTGACTACGTTTCTAAAGAAAATTAGTAATTTATTACACCCTTTAAAGGGGCCACTTTAATGAAAGATGATTCTAGATATGCCCAAAGAGGCGTTAGTTCAGGAAAAGAAGAAGTTCACAAAGCAATTAAAAATATTGATAAAGGGCTTTTTCCAAAAGCTTTCTGTAAAATAGTACCAGATTATTTATCCAATAGCGAAGAACATTGCATAGTAATGCATGCCGATGGTGCTGGCACTAAGTCTTCTTTGGCCTATGCATATTGGAAAGAGACTGGAGATATTTCAGTTTGGAAAGGAATTGCTCAAGATGCGCTTATTATGAACATCGACGATTTACTTTGTGTTGGAGCAGTGGAAAATATTTTAGTTTCTTCAACAATTGGAAGAAATAAGAATAAAATTCCAGGTGAAGTCATCGCAGCCATTATTCAAGGATCAGAAGAGATTTTAGAGGAACTTAGAACCTTTGGATTAAATATTCATTCTACTGGTGGAGAAACTGCCGATGTGGGAGATTTAGTTAGAACAATTATTGTGGACTCTACAGTTGTTGCAAGAATGAAGAAATCTGATGTCATCTCCAATAAAAAAATTCAACCTGGAGATGCCATTATAGGACTATCTTCTTTCGGTAAAACTTCCTATGAAAAACAATACAATGGCGGAATGGGAAGTAATGGGTTAACTTCTGCTCGACACGATGTTTTTGGAAAAAATATTGCTGAAAAATATCCCGAAACTTACGACCATAGTATTAACTCTTCTTTGGTCTATTCAGGTTCAAAAGAATTGACAAGTACTGTTAAAGATTCACCTATAAATGCTGGTAAATTAGTGCTTTCGCCTACTAGAACATATGCTCCCGTAATTTGTAAAATTTTAGAAAAACATAGATCCGATATTAATGGTATGGTTCATTGTAGCGGTGGTGCACAAACAAAAATTCTTCATTTTATTGACAAAAATCATATAATCAAAGACAACCTTTTTCCCGTTCCTCCTTTATTTAATCTTATTCAACAAGAATCCCAAACCCCATGGAAAGAAATGTATAAAGTTTTCAATATGGGCCATAGAATGGAAATCTATACCAATCCAAGAAATATTCAATCTATTGTTGACATATGTAATGAGTTTAGTTTAGATGCTAGACAAATTGGAAGAGTTGAAGAATTGAATACAAAAAAATTAACTATTGTTTCTGAAAAAGGAGAATTCACATACTAATGAGCAATAATGGACTACTTAATAAATTAGAGCAAATCTCCATTAAATATGACGAGATATCTAAACAGATGATTGATCCAGATGTCATTACGGACATGAAGAGATATGTGAGTTTAAACAGAGAATATAAAGAACTCACAGAAGTCGTAAAAACCTACAATTCTTACAAAGATGTGATTAATAATATTGAGAATGCAAAATCAATCTTACAAACAGAGACAGATCCTGAATTTAAGGATATGGCTAGAGAGGAGCTAGAGGAGTTTCAGAAAATAAAGACCGAATTGGATGATAAAATAAAATGGCTATTAATTCCTAAAGATCCAAATGACAATAAAAATGTCATAATGGAAATAAGATCAGGAACTGGAGGAGATGAAGCATGTATTTTTGTAGAGGATATTTTCAGAATGTTTACTATGTTTTTTAAAGAAAAATCATGGACTTTTGAAGTTCTTAATTCCAATGAAGGAGGTACCAAAGGATTTAGGGAGATATCGCTAAGTATTTCTGGAGAAGAAGTATATGGGAAATTAAAATTTGAATCTGGAGTTCATAGAGTTCAAAGAGTTCCTGAAACAGAATCTCAGGGCAGAGTACACACTTCTGCAATCACTGTGGCAGTCCTTCCTGAGGCAGAAGAAGTAGATTTCGAACTTAATTTAACAGATGTTAAAAAAGACACCTACAGAGCTTCTGGAGCTGGAGGTCAACATGTGAACAAAACAGAATCTGCAGTTAGGGTTACTCATTTGCCAACCGGCACAGTCGTTGAATGTCAAGATGGGCGTTCACAACATAAGAACTATGAAAAAGCGCTAAAGGTTCTAAGATCTAGACTTTATAAAGCAGAGGAAGAACGATTAGATAAAGAAAGGGCTGATGAGAGAAAATCATTGATATCCACTGGCGATAGGTCTGCAAAAATAAGAACTTACAATTATCCTCAGGGAAGAATTACAGACCACAGAATCAACAAGACAATCTATAATCTTTCTAACTTTATGAATGGCGACATTCAGGAAATGATAGATGCATTAATAATGGCTGAAAATGCGGAAAAGTTAAATGAAAGTAAATTAGACTGAGTATGACTAGAAATGAAATCATAGAGCAAATTCATCTTAAAAAGTCTTTTTTATGTATTGGCTTAGACACCGATATTTCTAAAATACCTAAATATTTATTGGATTTTGAAGATCCTGTTTTCGAATTTAACAAAAGAATTATTGACGCAACAAAGGACCTTTGCGTAGCTTACAAACCCAACATCGCATTTTACGAATCCATGGGTATTGATGGTTGGAAAAGCCTGCAGAAAACTGTAGAATACATTCCCAAAAACATATTCACTATTGCAGATTCTAAAAGAGGAGATATTGGAAACACTTCTAAAAAGTACGCTGAAACTTTTTTTTCAACTTACGATTTTGACTCGATAACTGTCGCTCCATATATGGGTGTAGACTCCATAACACCATTCCTAGAATACCCAAACAAATGGACTATTGTTTTAGCTCTAACTAGTAATAATGGGTCTAACTCTTTTCAAAATTTAAAACTTGATAATGGGAATTTTCTTTTCCAAGAAGTTCTGGAAACATCTGTTAAATGGGGGACTACTGAAAATATGATGTATGTTGTTGGAGCAACTAAGGCAAAAGATTTAAAAGAGATAAGAAAAATTATTCCTAAACATTTTTTATTAATCCCTGGAATAGGAGCTCAGGGTGGAGATTTAGATGAAGTAATTAAAAATGGAATTAATAATGATATTGGCGTATTAATTAATTCTTCTAGAGGAATAATTTATGCTGGAAATGACAAGGATTTTGATTCTAAATCAAGAGACGAGGCTATGAAAATAAAAAATAGTATGTCTAAATATTTGTAAGTTTAAGATATGAAAATCTATGTGTCTATACAAGATAAAATTTTAAGTTTTTTTGAGAAGAGAGCATTTGGGGTTAGCGAGTGGTTGGGAACCAAATTTGGTGTGAATCCAGCATTAGTAAGAAAATTTTTTATTTATTTAAGCTTTGTAACTTTAGGAAGTCCACTTTTAGTTTATTTCCCTATGGCATATTTTTTAGAAAATAAGGACAAATTATATTGTAGAAAAAAAAGAAAAACTGTTTGGGATTTTAAGTAATTTAAGAGTTTAAAATGATCAAAAAGAAAATTTTAGTTACTGGTGCTAATGGATTATTAGGTCAAAAAATTGTTTATGAGTTGAAAAATAGAGAGGATGTTAGTTTAATAGCATGTTCTAGGGGGCCTAATAGATTGATAGAAACCAATGGCTACAAGTATGTAGAGTTAGATATTACCAATAGAAATGAAGTCCAAAAGTTTATTTCTAGTGAAAAACCAAATGCAGTAATTAATTGCGCAGCAATGACCAATGTAGATGCATGCGAAAAAAATCAGAAGGATTGCTGGGAAATTAATGTAGATGCTGTGGAGAATATTGCTATTTCTTGTGAGTCTATTAAGGCACATTTATTGCATTTAAGTACAGATTTTGTTTTCGATGGAACTGCAGGGCCTTACAATGAAAATGATTTGCCAAACCCATTGCATTTTTATGCTGAATCAAAACTAAAATCAGAGGAGATTGTTCAGAAAAACTTAACCAATTGGAGTATTGCTAGAACAATTATTATCTATGGAATTGCAGACAATATGAGTCGTTCGAATATTGTTTTATGGGCTAAAAATGAAATAGAAAAAGGCAATACGATTAACGTGGTAAATGATCAATATAGATCCCCAACACTTGCAGAAGATTTAGCACAGGGATGCATTTCTATTGTTGATAAATCTGCATATGGATTATACCATCTTTCTGGACCAAAAACTTATAGTATTTTAGATTTAGTTTACCAAGTCGCTGATTTTTATAATTTAGATAAATCTTTAATAAACTCTGTTTCCTCAGAATCTTTAAAGCAGCCTGCTAAAAGGCCACTAATTACAGGGTTCGATATTGGCAAAGCAAAAAGGGATCTAGAATACAATCCTGTAGATTTTTCAGAGGGAATAAAAATAATGCATCAACAAATTAAAAAATATGAAGCTTAAAATATCTACTATCTTATTTATGATATTGCCAAATTTTATTCTGGCACAATCTCAAGAAGCAGTTACAATAGGATTAGATCAAAAAATTGATAAAGCGTTCAAACCCTTTTCAGATTTTGTATCTAACGTTGTGTTTTTTGAAGTTTTTAATGGAGCTCCTTTTGTTATAGTATTATTGGTTTTTAGTGCATTATTTTTCACATTTTATTTCGGGTTCCCAAATATTAAATATTTTGGAAAAGCAATCGGAGTTGTGAGAGGAAAATACGACCATGTCGATAATTCTAGTTCTTTAAACTCTGATTTAGCCATAGATGGAGACATAAAGGACACTATTTCAGACGAAAGTAAAGAAGGGGAGGTTACGCATTTTCAAGCATTAGCTACTGCTGTTTCTGGAACTGTAGGAAACGGAAATATCGCAGGTGTTGCTCTTGCAATAGCTCTTGGCGGTCCTGGGGCAACTTTTTGGATGATTGTTTGTGGGCTATTGGGAATGTCTACAAAATTTGTGGAATGTACTTTAGGAGTTCAATATAGAGACATAGGTGAAGACGGAACTGTCTATGGAGGCCCAATGTATTATTTGAGTAAGGGGTTAAAAGAAAAAGGATTCACTATACTTGGCAAAATAACTGCAGTATTATTTGCAATTTTTTGTATTGGAGGTTCTTTTGGTGGCGGCAATGCAGCGCAGTCCAATCAAGCAACAATAGTCATTAAAGATTTATTGGGTTTAAATAGTTCAAGCGCAGGTGCAATAATTGGAGTTGTTTTGGCTCTTCTAGTTGGTGTTATAATTATTGGTGGAATAAAAAGAATAGCATCTGTTACAGAAAAAATTGTGCCTTTTATGGCAGTACTTTATTTGTTGGCTTGTCTTTATATAATTGTTCTTAATTTCAGTTTGGTGGATGATGCTTTTAGTTTAATAATTACCCAGGCTTTTAGCCCAAAGGCAATAGGTGTTGGTGGAATTATTGGTGTTTTATTAGTTGGATTTAAAAGAGCAGCTTTTTCAAACGAAGCTGGTGCTGGTTCCGCGTCTATTGCCCATTCTGCTGTTAAAACAAAATATTCCGCATCAGAAGGACTTGTTGCTTTATTAGAGCCATTTATTGACACAGTTGTGATTTGCACCATGACAGCTTTGGTCATTATTATCTTTAATTTTGGTGGTGCTTTTGAGTATGGAGGAATGAATGGAACTGTTTTGATAGATGGTGTTGCTTATGAAGGTGCTGGTATAACATCTATGGCTTTTGCTGAATATATACCATATTCCAATGTGTTCTTAACAATTGCTGTAGTATTATTTGCTGTTTCAACTATGATTTCATGGTCATATTATGGTCTTCAGTCTTGGAAATATTTATTTGGAAGGGGTAAAGCAGCAGATTTAACTTATAAAATACTTTTCTTAGTTTTTGTTGTAATTGGAGCTGCAGCGAGCATGAATTCTATTTGGGCCTTTTCAGATGCGATGATTTTCGCAATGGTTTTTCCAAACATGATTGGACTATTCTTTTTATTTCCGGTTGTTAAAAAACAACTTGCAAGATATTTAAATGCGATAGATAAAGAAAAATCTTGATGTTTTAAAATCCTGTAAAGAAATTAAATTTACTTTACTCGCCTTCTCAGCGTAGAGGAATTTTCTTTCTGCTAATTCTTTTCACTCTTTATTTTATTTTTCTTTTTTTTAAAAGAAACTCTGAAGAAAATATTTCCCCATTTGTTGTTATTGAAAGTGAGGTTTTTAAGACTTTAGAAGTTGAAAATCAAATTATTATACCTAAAAATAGAAATCCTAATTTTTGGATAACAAAGGATTGGGTTAAGCTAGGTTTTTCCAGTTCTCAAATTAAAATAATTCAAAATTATAAGAAGAAGTTAAATATTTTTAGTAATAAATCCCAGCTATTGAAATGCTACGCTTTTAACGAAAGTGAAAGAAAAATGCTGGATTCGATTGTGGTTATTAAAATCAAATTAAATAGGGTAGATATCAGAAAGTCTTTTACATTTCTTTTAAGTTCAAAAAGTCCAAACTACGATTTGAAAAACTATTTTGACACCTTATATTTTGAAAAAAACTCAAAAGGGATTTTTAATTATTATGTTTCAACTTCTAAAAGAAATAACCTTTTAGCAACTAAGAATTGTTTAAAAGGAAAAGACCTAAATATTTATAGTTTAGATCCTAAAACCTTAAGAAGAATTGTAGCTAAAACTCAAAAAATTAATAGAATTGAAAGAATCAAAAAATCAAAATTCGTTGTAAATATTAATTTAGCGGATAGTCTACAGTGGAGAAAGCTTCGTGGAATAGGTGTTAAAAGGTCCATTCACATTTTAAATTATAAAAATTCACTTGGTGGATTTATTAATTTATCTCAAGTTAATGAAGCATATAGTATTAATGACAGTCTTTTTAATAGCATTAAAAGATTTTTAAGAATTAAAGATTCTAGTGTTGTGAAAATTAACATAAATACTTGTTCTATAAAACAATTAAAAAACCATCCTTATATTAAATGGAATATTGCAAATTCAATAGTTAATTATAGGGTGCAGCATGGTGATTTCCAATTAATAGAAGATTTAAAAAAAATCCGTATTCTAAATAATACTTTGTATTATAAAATCGTACCTTACTTGACAATATTCTAACACTGTTAAATTGAATTTAAAAGAGGAGATTAAAGGTCATATAAGGGATGTGAAAGATTTCCCTAGAAAAGGCATTATTTTTAAAGATATCACCCCCGTACTCAAAAACCCATTGTTGTGTTCTAATATTGTCAAAGAACTATCAGGACACTTAACAACTAAAGCCACTCATTTAGTTGGAATTGAAAGCAGAGGTTTTTTATTTGGACTCCCTTTGACAATTAAAAATAATCTATCGTTTGTCTTGATAAGAAAAAAAGGCAAACTTCCTTATAAAACTATATCTATTGATTATAATTTAGAATATGGTAAGTCAACAATCGAAATGAATATTGAGGATATTGGGCCAGGAGACAGTGTAGTAATTCACGATGATTTATTAGCTACTGGAGGAACTGCAATTGCTGCAGCAAGATTAGTAATTCAGCAGGGTGCAGTAATTGATGGATTTTCATTTATTGTTGAGCTTGATTTTTTAAATGGAAGAGAAAGATTAAATAAATTTTCTAAAAATATAAACAGTATTGTTAATTATTAAAACTTAATATATGAATTTTGATTATTCACAAGACCAGCTGATGATTCAGCAAATGGCACAAGACTTTGCAAAAAAAGAAATTTTACCAAATATAAATGTCTGGGATGAAGATCAGTTTTTTCCTAAGGAATTATTTAAAAAGGCTGGTAAGCAAGGGTTGATGGGTGTGTTAGTTCCGGAAAAGTTTGGAGGATCTGGTTTAGGATACGAAGAATATATAATGGTTATAAAAGAAATTTCAAAGGTTTGTGGTGCTATTGGCTTATCATTAGCAGCTCATAATTCCCTTTGTGTGAACCATTTGTTAAAGTTTGGAAACGAAAATCAAAAAACCAACTGGCTTCCAAAGTTATCTTCTGGTGAATGGATTGGAGCCTGGGGTCTTACAGAACCCAATACTGGCTCAGATGCAATGCGGATGAAATGTGTTGCTGAAAAAGATGGAGACTATTGGGTCATAAATGGTTCTAAAAATTTCATCACTCATGGAATTTCTGGAGATATTATTGTTGTAATAGTAAGAACTGGAGATTTATTAGATTCTCATGGAATGACTGCTTTTGCTGTTGAGAGAGGGACTGAGGGTTTTCTTTCTGGAAAGAAAGAAAATAAGTTAGGAATGAGAGCATCGGAAACGGCGGAAGTTATTTTTGATAATTGCAGGGTTCATAAGGGAAATATTATTGGCAATGTTGGAGAAGGGTTTATCCAGTCGATGAAAATTTTAGATGGTGGAAGAATTTCTATTGGTGCTATGGCTCTAGGGATGGCAGAAGGCGCTTTGGAGGCATCACTAGCCTATTCAAAAGAAAGAGAACAGTTTGGGAAGCCAATAAGTAGATTCCAAGGGATATCATTCAAATTGGCCGAAATGGCTACAGAGATTGAAGCTTCTAAAATGTTGCTTTTTAAGGCAGCTTCTAAAATGTTGTCTAATTCAAAAGATGCTAATTACCATTCTGCAATTGCCAAGTTTAAAGCTTCTGAAGTTTCAGTTTCTGTCGCTAACGACGCAGTCCAGATTTTTGGAGGTTATGGTTATTCAAAAGAGTATCCAGTAGAAAAGTTTTACAGAGATTCTAAATTAAGCACTATTGGTGAGGGAACATCCGAAATCCAAAAACTAGTAATTTCAAGAGCTTTGCTAAATAATTAAATT
>Ga0114997_10000870_pt1 | contig 25091 bp, 20 predicted proteins | sample ArcticOcean_MG_C_2_FD_87045 | JGI IMG/M metagenome (GOLD analysis project Ga0114997, IMG submission 87045) | Marine microbial communities from western Arctic Ocean - ArcticOcean_MG_CB4_136 | ecosystem: Environmental > Aquatic > Marine > Oceanic | place: Arctic Ocean: Canada Basin | collected... | reverse complement strand
TCTCTGACTGATTTCTTCTCTCTTCCTTCTTATATGTAATACAACAAACAGGTCTACCCAATCTTCGCCGCGTTAGGTTCTGCCGTCGGTTTGTGCGCCTTTTTCTGCACGAGGCAGTTGACCACTTCTCCGGGCTTTACCGCGAGCAAAGCGAAAAGAGCGACGGCGATTCCGGAAACCGCGCAAGACTTTAAAGAGGGTGAAAAGTTTAGAAACCACTTCGTCCGTCGCTCGGTTTTAGGAATGAAACCGGAAATTATGCCCGGGTTGAACTCGAGCATGACAAAAACGAACTAATTTTGTAACTAGACGACGACGATGATGTGCGCGTGTGTGTATTCCGAAAAGAACGATGTGAAAGCGAAGAGAGGGAGAGAGAGATCTTGCAGAAAAGGAGGAAAAACGCGCGAAAGCGACGGACATACCAATCTGTCTCACTCTCTCTGCCTCTCTCTAGATGATAGTACATTCTGTTTGTAATGAAGACATCACGTTTGCTGCTCGTATTTTTTGTAAACAAGGTTTCTAAACCGCTGCTGCTGCTCCTGCTGCTGCTGCTGCTGCCGCCGTGTACGCGTGTTTGCGTGTTTTTCATCTTCTCCTTCTCTGCTTTTATATCTCTCACCTCTTTACAAAAATTTTACAAAAATACTCGCGCGCGAACCCTTCCTTTAAAAAACATTTCTACGCGCTAATAAAACGAGAATGGCCTCCTTCTCCTTCTCCGGCGGCGGTGGCGCTCGTCGCAGGGTGAGCTTTGAGAGCGATTTAGAGCGGCTGCTGCTCCGAGAAGAGGAAGAGGAAGAAGAAGAAGAAGAAAGAGAGAGAAAAGGAGGAGCGATACTTCCAGAGGAAGAAGAAGAGGAAGAAGAAGAAGAAGAAGAAGAAGAAGAGAGAGAAACAACTGCCCCGTTGCCATCTTCGCCGCCGCTCATCAAAGGGCAATATCGTCGACTGATTACAAGAAAAGCATCATTATTTCTCGGCGTATCGCATGCCGATCAGAGACGAGAGGAAGAGCAAGAGGAGGAAGAACAAGAGGAAGAAGAAGAAGAAGAACGACGACGACGACAACAACAACAACAAAGAAGAGAAATGTGGGAAAGTTTAGATTACGCGAAGATTGACTCCAAGTGGTCTCGATTAAACTTTAAACAGACTAAAGCTGGTGTACTTACTCTAGAGCGATGGTCAAACTCGACATTTATTGGGATCATCGTAGGATCTGTGGCATTCGCGATGATGAGGTTGATCGATATTTTGTACACATGGCGCGTCGATACAGTTCTTACGAATGCAGCGTTTTCTTTCGTTGTTCGCGTCGTTTTCTTTTGTTTCGTGAGCGCATTGTTCTCTTTCACGAGCGCTTCATTAACTTTGATTGAACCAACGGCAGCTGGAGCGGGTGTTTCGTACGTCGTCGCCGAGCTTAATGGCGTCTCTTCTCCGAAAGCCATATCTTTGAAAAGTGGGATTGTCAAGATGATCGGGACAATATTTTCGGTATCGAGCGGCCTAGCGGTAGGCCCGGAAGGTCCGCTCGTACACATCGGTGCAATTATCGGCTCTGCTTTTGCCCGTGGTGCCTCTGGAAGACATCAGTGGAGAGTTATGGGAGACTCAGACTTTCGAGACATTGTGAGCGCGGGTGCGGCGGCAGGGCTCGCCAGCGCCTTCGGTTCTCCGATCGGCGGAGTATTGTTTTCGAGCGAAGAAGCGAGCTCTTTTTGGTCTCACGATACGACCAAAAGAGCCCTCCTGTGCTCGACGTTAGCCGTGTTTGTCTTAGCGGCTCTGAATGGATCGATTGGGAAACCGTTCGGACTACTTCAACTCGATTTTGCCGAGGAGGAGAAGCACTGGGAGCTCTTTGAGCTCGGACCTTTCTTCCTCCTCGGGATCTTATCAGGAATACTAGGTGCGATGGTCACCTTGGTAGTTTCTAAACTCGCGCGTTATCGTCTCAGTTCTAAGTTTGGGCGCGTTAGCGAAGCGACAGCAGTTACGTTCATGATCTGCTTGACGCAAATACTTCTATCGATATTACTCGGTCGATGTGTTCAATACGACGACGACGACGACGACGACCCCGCGAACACTCGCAAAACGTTTCCCAGGTCCATCAGAGTCGCGATGAGATGTGACGTTGGTAATCAAGAAAAATCATACAATGATTTGGCCAGTCTATTACTCGGGTCACGGGACGACAATTTAAAATACTTGCTTTCAGGGAGAGCAAAAGACGCTACGTCTATTTTGATCTTAAGTTACTCATTCCTTTTTCAGCTCTTTGCTATCGTCTTCTCAGCAGAGTGCGCCTTACCGGCTGGATTGTTTTTACCAACTCTTACATGGGGCGCGATGTTAGGGAACATCTTTTCCAAGGTATCGGAGATACTTTTTAAAAGAAAGCTCTCCGGGGGAGCGTACGCGCTCGTTGGCGCCGCCGCGGCTTTGGCAGGAGTGTTTCGAGGCTCGATATCGCTCGTGGTCATTATCTTAGAAGGGACGGGCCAATTAAATTTTCTGCTCCCGTTACTTCTTTGCGTGTTCGTGGCCAATAAGTTCGCTTCCTTTATCTCACCGTCGTTCTATGAAAGTCAGCTGGGAAGAAGAAATATTCCGTATCTGCACGTAGAGGCACCGAAAGGAGCGTGCGTAAGTGAAACTGAGGAAACATTAACGGCCGGAGATATTTGTGCTGCTCCCGCCGTAACTTTCCAAGAAATTGAAAGCGTGGGTAATATCGAAGAAATTTTGAAGACGACGACTCATAACGGCTTCCCCATCGTAACAAATGTTGGGTACGGTGAAAAGCGTTTAATTGGTCTTATGCTTAGATCGCAATTGCTGACGTTACTCTCGCGGCGCGCCTTTATTGAAAACATAATCTTTTACGAACAAGAGGGCGACCAAGACCAAGAAAGCGCGATGTCGTCGTCGCCGCTGCGCCCAGGTTCGTCAAAGTCGCATCTTCTTGATGTCTCTACTTCCAGCGAGCTTACGTCAGAATTAAGATTCAGATCCTTGCAGCAACGCGAAGCGTTTGAGAACCTGGAAATCGCCATGCGGACATTTCATCAAAGAAAACTGTTCACCGAGCGCTTCGCGCTTGGCGTAAAATATATCGAATCCATCGGCTTATCTGAAAATGAAAAGAAGTCGCACGTCATTTTGAGCGATTTCATGATGTTATCGCCAATAAGCGTGACAGAGCAAAAGAGCGTGGAGCGAGTTTGGGAGATATTCCGCCAATTGGGCTTACGTCACTTGTGCGTAGTCGATTCCAAGAACATCATCAAAGGCATGATTACGAGGGAGGATCTTTACAAACTTCAACACTGAGAAGTTACTTTAACGAAAGAAAAACACATACAAACACTTATTCATCTAGGTAATCCAATGCGTCTATCTTGTCATTAAATCGCTTTTTCATCGTAGCTAAAATCTTCAATCAACTTATCCAAATCGCTTCGAATGTCCCCGACTACTGAGCTCGACATTCGATCGTGAAATAAAACGCCGTCTAAATGGTCGTACTCGTGCTGAAAGACTCGAGCTTCGAAACCTTCTAGAGTCATTTTGAACTTGTTTCCTTCGACATCCTGCGCTTCAATCTTGACGCCCATCGGTCTCTGTATTGGTATTTAAAGCAAATATAATACAATTAAAAAAAGAGGAACCAGGGGGTGAGCTTCAATGAAAGAGATGTTGAAATGAACAAACGAAGAAGTTGTTCAAGAATGAAAAGAAAAGCCTCGCGTATTAGCTCACATTTCTCCGCACAGCTTCTCGATTAAAAGAAACTCGGATTAGCGTATATTTATGTTTTGATCGCTCATCGGCCGTTTTCGTTTTCCACACTCCCTCGCGAACACGAACGCGAACGCGAAGAGAAAGAAGGGTGATTGATACAAAGGAAAAGAGAAAAGACGAAACCACTATAAGACGCACCTCAACTTCCGCGTAAATCTTTGGAAAGGATAAGCATCCTTCCTCGAAGAAATCTTTCTGTTTGCTGAATTTGCTAATCTTTGGGTTCACCAAAACGACTTCTTTTCCTTCGCCCGGCGCTCCGGCTTCGTTGTACACCATGAGACGATAATTCACGCCCACTTGTGGTGCGGCTAACCCACACCCGACGGTTTCGTACATGATTTTGAACATTTCTTTCGAGAGCTCTTTTAAATTGTCGTCAAATACCGTCACCGGCTCATTCTCGGCTCGTAAACACTTTGAAGGGTAGAGTTTGATGGAAAGCGGTAAAGTAAACTTCACCGGTTCCGCTGGTTTCGCATCTCTCCGAATGTCGTCCATCTCGCTGTTGAAGAGCATGCCTTTTCGAGCGTTTGCGACAACTTTTGATGATCTCCTAATGTTGCTGTTGTTGTTGTTGTTATTGTTGTTGTTCTGATTGGTCTTGTTGTTCACAAGAGGAGGAGGAGCAGCAGGAGAAGAAGAAGAAGAAGAAGAAGTTGTTGACGACGACGACGACGAAGAGAATGCGACTGTTCGGACCGACGTCTTGCTTCTCCCTCGACAGGAAGGAGACGTCCTTGAGGATGTCGACGCGGACGTGGTAGTAGACGCGTACGAAGTAGACGCTCTCCTCGCCGCACAAACGAACGCGAGATTACTCGTGCACGCGCGCATCTTGTGTTGTGTTGTTATACCCGGACGACTCTCTTCTTTCGTATCTGTCGTTGGATTGAATTATATTTTTTAACTAAAAAGAGGAGGAGTCTCCGAGGAGACAAATCGGCTTCTTCACTAAAAGAAATAAAAATTTTAGCGAAACAAAAAGAGCGCGCGAAAAGAAACACACACACACACAAACATGTTTTCTCTTTCCGCATCCTCCTTTGTTGGAACTTCCGTTTCGGCTTCGTTCAAAGGTACGCGCGATGCGTTCGTCGCAAAAGGCGCTCGAGAGTGCTTTTCCGAGCGCGGCGATTTTTATTTTTGTTTTAGTCGCGTAAAAAATGAGTCGCTTAAAGCGGCGACGACACTTGACTGCGGAGGGAACCTCTGACCTGAATTTCGAGGAAAATTACGCGCGCTGTTTTCGTGCACTCGCGAACATCGAGGGACGATAGGAACGACGTGCGCTCGAACGTTAGTATTTTTCTGTTCGAATTACGGTCCGAGTGTCTCTGGAGCTTTTAACGACGTCTTGAATACGCGGTCGCGCGTAATGTGCATTCCTCAGGAAAAAACCTACATGGGGGATAAAAACCTCCTTTATCCACTTCTCCTTTCTCCTATTAACTCTCTCTCGTTTGTCGTTGTCTTCTTCTTCTTCTTCTTCTCTGTCGCTAACTTCTTCTTCTTCTTCCGTTATGATGTAATACAGGTCGACAACAACAACAACAGCAACCGCAACAGCGTGGTGCGTTACAAATCCGCGCTGCGCGTGTAGCTGGCGTTGAAATCCCAAACAACAAAAGAGCCGAGACGGCGTTGACGTACATTTTTGGCATAGGAAACACCACCGCGAAGGCTGTTATGGCAGCGACTGGATTAGAGAACAAAAGAGTGCGCGAGTTATCCGAAGAAGAATTAACTATTTTGCGTGAAGAAGTCGATAAGTACAAAAACGAAGGACAGTTGAGATCGTTGATTTCCTTGAACATCAAGAGATTAAAAGAGATTCAGTGCTATCGCGGGAAGAGACACATCGCCAATTTGCCGGTCAGAGGTCAACGATCAAAGACGAACGCGAGAACGAGAAAGGGTAGATCGAAAACCGTTGCGGGCAAGAAGAAATAATTCTGATGGCGTGAACTTTTTATAAATCTTCGATTGAGAATAGAGAAGAGGATTTATTTATAGATACGACGACGACGTCCAAAGGAGGACTCGTCTTTTAGCCGAATTTGTTACACATTATTCTTTAGATATTTTTACATTTGAACTACGTCTTCACGACATCTCTTTTCGCTCGAAATCTCTGTAAGCGTCTTTCATCAAGTCGAAGACTTTATCCGCGATAAAACGCTGTGAAGCGCCGCCTCCTTTTTGAGCGACTTTATCGGGATGGATGATGACTAAGGCTCTGTGATACGACTTTTTCACCTTGATCGGTTCCATTAAATCCATCATCGAAGGGACTTTATACGCGTGATCTTCCCAAAGAACTTCGCTGAGATTTGCGAGCATCGTGCGAACATTGCCACCGTATTTTTTACCCCACTCATCGATATCAGTTCCTATGAGATCTTGCAACGTCTGTCGTTCTGCTCTTTCCTCCATGGCTTGTCGTTCGCGAGCGCGTTTCTCTTCGAGCGCCTGCTCAATCCGAACACGATTGCGTTCGTGTCTCTGCTTTCGCAATCGCGCGCGCTGCTCCGTGTCACCGTCTTGTTCGTCGTCTGATTCGGGATTATATTCAAACGCGCCTTGATCTTTTATCGCCGAGCTACCACTTGGGCCACCACTACCAACTGACGCTCCGAAAAAGTCATCGGCTACCGGAGAAGGAGCGCTGTTCGATTTCGGCGCGTTACTACTATTGAACATCGACTCTAAGTCGATGTGACTATTTGAGGTGCTACTATTAACGCTGCGTGCTCCAGCCGAGCCAAAAAACGCGTCCATATCTGAAGAAGGAAGGTCATCTTGACTCTTCTCCTCCTCCTCCTTCTGATTGTTCTTATCTCTCTCGTCCGTATTTTTACTGTTTGTTGTTTTTGTTTTCGTTTCCTTCACCGTTATTTTCACTGTAGACTCGGACTTTTGTGCTAGTATTATCTCTTCGTTTACAATCTTCGACGAATCAACTTTTTTACCGAACTCTGTTGTTTCATTTTGCTTCGATGCGACTCGTGTTTCGCTTCGACCATCCTTTGAGGGTGCCCGTTTCAAACTTGGCGCAGAGTCTTCCAGAGGCGCCCGCGGAAAATGAACAACCTGTGGACCCACCGCGCGACGAATTCCAGCCTTGAAAAATCCAGCCACAGAATCAATCCCTGTTTTCAAAGAATCTAAGTTCACCGAGGATGCTAATTTCGGAGCGTGCTGTTGCGGCTGCACACGAGACGACGGTGGCGATGAAGCCAACGTCGCGGCACTTTTTTCAAAGTTTGCCCTTCTGTCCACACCATCGTCGCCGTTATTCCTCGCTGGTTTTCTATTACTATCGGTGGTGATATCATTACTATTTCTCTTCATTTCGCTACTTCGATAATGTTGGTTCTGTTGTTCCCGTGCTCTTTCCTTGTCTCCTTGTTGATGTCTCAGCACGGGTTCGCCGTGATGCGTAGGTTGAGTCTCTGTCGTCGTCTCCCCGAGAGCCGCTCCAACCGGCGAAGAACTTTGCGCGTCGCTGTTTATACCGAACAAATCATCTACGGAGCTATTTGTCGTTGCAGATGCCGATGATGGTGGTACCGGAGTGCTCGCGAAAGCGGCGAGCTCGTCAAAAAAACTATCGTTTTGATGAACACCATTTTTCGTTTTACTCGCTTCTTTTGTTTCTGTTTGTGTTTGCGTCGAAAAGAACGCGTCGAGATCGTCCGCCTGCATCGTCGAGGACGAAGAAGCAGGGAAACCATCGAGACCGTTGCCATTGTTGTTGTTGTTGTTGTTGTTGTTGTGAACCTTGCCTCCTCCTCTTCCTCTTCCTCCGTCGGCAGCCGAAGAGTTCATCAGCGGGGACGACGACGGAGAAGAGGATTTCTGTTTCATATCTCTCATGCTCGTTTGCTTCCTCGTCTGCGCGAGTAAGTTATCTGTGGAGAACAGATTGTCCATTAAGTTACCACCGTTGCGTTTACCACCATCATCGCCACCACCACCGACCCGGGGCGGCCCGCTCATCTTATATCCTCCTTCTTCTACCTCGCGTGTTGAGTTTTATTTTTCTGACGTTTATAGGTGCGTATTTTGTTTAGAAAAGAGAAAAGACCCGAAAGTCCGAAGAAGTAGACATCATGGACATGGTAGAGAAAGAAAATGCAAAAAAGAAGTAAATTTACGTGTGCTCTCCTTTGAACTTGCATTCACACGTGTTAATATTAAATGCGTTTGCTGCGCGTAGCAATACAAAGGAGTAGAAATCGTCTCCCGAAGTGTCTATTTGAAGAAAGCTTCGTAGAAGTTTTGCGCGGCTGAACGTCCGATTCTCCTCTCCTTCGGTTGGATTTGTGCGATCAAATCGACGCATCGACTCTCGTCCCAATTCAATCGATTGAACGTTTCATACAAGGATATCGGTGTTGGGTAGAGATTCACAATTGCTTCCGCTGAGTCCGGACCCATTCCTTTCACCTGAGCGAGCATTACTCCCCACGTATTTTGTACCGTGCTTTCGCTCGCCACAAAATTTTTCATATTTTCATGAAACGCGTTGAACGTAGGAAGACAGTTGGCGAAGAAAGCTCGCAGCGCGGCTTTGTCTCTTCCTACTCTCGGGTTGTACAAATCTTGTATGGATCTCGTGAGGTCGACGTAAAGTTTCTTCGTTTTTTCCAGCGATTCCGTTCGAAGCATGTATATATCATCGTGAATGTCTGTTTCAATCAACGCAGATTTGACTGCCAATTTCTGGCGTTCTTCCAGGTGAAAGTCGCGCTCGATATTTCCTTCGACTAAATACATCACCTTCTCTAAACCGCACTTATCTAAGCGATACTTTTGACGAATGTATCGACCTGACGTGATTGAACCGCTTAAATCTGCCACGGATTTTCTTTCCAGAATATAATCGAGGCAAAAGCGCTCTTTGCTTTTTCTATCTTCGGCAACCCAAAGTGCATCTCCAATCGTAATGAAGCACTGCTCAGCGCGAAGATTCACGTTTTCAAAATACTTCACTAAATGCTCTGGTCTGAAATCTTTATCGTACTGCTCGCGGTTATCAAACAAAAAAACTACGTCGTACACGTCTTGAAACTTTTCGCCCGGTTGCAAAGGCGGTAAACGCACCTCGAGCTCAGCCGCGCTATTCCAGTCGTTTTCCTCGGCGGCGATGCCATGCCAATTTCGTACAACGTTTTTACTATTGATCTTCTTCTTCGTTACCGTCTTAGTATCCTCGTTTTCATCGTTGTTCTTGCTAATTTTTGCATCAAACTGTCGTTCACGCGACGCGTCGCTGTTAAAACAGTCCTCATCGCTATCTGAAAGAAGCGACACTACGTTAATTTTCTGATTTCCTCGCTCTTGAGATTGTTTCGCCGCTAAATTCATTGATGGATTGTTCGTGTTGTCCGTGTTGATGAGACCACAGGTACAATCGCCGTGTATTTCAGCCTCGCGGTGACATTTCTCCGCAACAATCGTGCCTTCGTCCGTTAAGCGAATAATCATCGGGTTACTCCACGTAAAAACCATCGGTGCTTCGTGACCGGTCGGTGCGTTTTTCAGGTATTTGTTGAAGCAACTCCATCCGGAATATTGACTAGACATATCCCTTCCTTGATAAGATGCTTGCTCTCTCGAAAAAGCCTCTACTCTTGGTCGTATCGACATGTTCGATAAACCAGATGCATCGGTAGCGTTGATCAGTTCGTCTTTCGTGCATTGCTTTTTGCCTTCCAGCATGAGTTTATGCAACGTCGCCAAAAGCGCAAAAGGAGCTGTCTTGTATTTCGGGTGCCACTTTTTAGACGAAGCCGTCTTTCTCTGTTTCTGTTGCAGCATTGATTGACTCGGTTGCTCCTGACTGAAAGCCCTTCGTAACTCTAATTGTTCTTCAACGTCTCCTATATCTCTTCCTCTCCCCCACCCATCTTCTTTTCGTCCGCGCTTATTGTTGTCGTTTATGTTCTTCATCGTGGTCTTGGTGGTCGTCGTGCCCACATTTTTCTTCGCTCTCTCTTGTTTCCTTTTTATTTTCTCGCGCTCTTTGACCAGCTGCAAAAGGCGCTCTTTCTCCAACTCTTTCTCTTTGCTCTGCGAGGGAGGATACAAACGGAAAAATGTTTCGAAATACTTCAAAAGTTTGGGACCAACGCCGGTTAAACCGTTCGCGGTTTCGCAATCTTTTATTTGTATTTCGCACTTGCGAATGGATTCTTGCACTTTTCCCACCACCGAGTGCTGGTGCGAATTGTTGTTGCTGTTGCCTTTGTTGTTTGTGTTAATCTTCATCGTCTGCTCTCGCAACTCGGCGAAAAAGTAATAGAGTTTCACGTTTTCTTCGCACTTTGGTCGTTTATGCGCCGGCAAGGAGAGGTAAAACTCAGCCTCTTTCTCTTCGTTCGTCGTTTTCATCATCGCGCTTTCTTCTTCTTCGTCGTCGTGGTGTTTTTGAAAACATGAAAAGCACTTCTCGTGCGCGACGCGCGCGCACTCCTCAATCTGCGCTTGTTTCAACCACATTATGAAAACGACAATACCCTCGCGCTGAGTGAGCTCGTGCGTATATTGCTATTCTCGCATTCACTGAGAGAGAGAGAGCGAGCGAGAGATCTTCTCCGCGCGCAGGGTCGCACAGGGTGTGTGTGATGGTGTTTTTTGGTGCGTCTCGAACGACCGTCACCTAAAAAGTGCCGATGTCAACCTGTAAAAATCGAAGTCTCAAAAACAAAAAAATAAATCACAACACAAAAAACAGTCACCACCACCACCACCACCAACAACAACAAATGTCCAACTCTCCCGGCGAATGGTACGCTTCTTTACCTCCCATCTGTAAAGCCTGGGGTACGGCCTGCGTGTTGATCACGTTCGGAACTCAGTTTGGTTTACCGTTACCGGTCAATCTGTATTTAGATTACAAACTGATTTGGGAAAAGTTTCAAATTTGGAGACTGATTGGGAACTTCTGTTTTATCGGCGGGTTTGGCTTCCCGTTCGTCTTTCGAACGTTAATGATTGCCAGATATGGAGTCCACTTGGAACAGAAGACGTTCGAGAACAGAACTTCGGATTTTGTGTGGATGCTAATGATAAACATGATGATTTTATTGCCTTTGAAATTCATCGTGCCTTCGGTGTCGCAACCATTTTACTCTTCGTCGCTGATATTCGCCATGTTGTACTTGTGGTCCAGAGAAAATCCGACGCAAAACACGTCCATCATGGGTATGATTCGCATGCCTGCATTTTATTTACCGTGGGGGATGATGGCGTTGACCGTGTTGATGGGAGGCGACCCTGTGCCGGATTTTCTCGGCGTGCTCTCCGGGCACGTGTATTACTTTTTCTCCGTGTTGTATCCTCGCCAAAGCGGCGTGCACTTTCTCAAGACGCCGCAGTGGGTCGAAGCAGCGGTGGGAAGTGTTTTTGGGAACCCAGTCATTCGCGCGGCGAGTAACATAGCACAACCGAACGAGGCGCGACGGTTCGTCGGGAGAGGTCGAAGATTAGCAGATTAGTTCTATCTATCATCTAAATACATACTGGGTACCTGGTACACTTAAAAAATAGCTCTATCAAATTTACACACAATTTTGTTTTACACAACATTTCGCCGTTCACGCGCGCGGACGGCACGAGAACGAACGTCGCGGTCGTGCCGTTTCTCCTCTTCTAATTGTTCTCTAATCATCTCGCTGAAAGCTATGTTTACGAGCTCCGCATCCTCGTTACCAAACTCTTTTAAAGCCAACGCGATCGACTCTGCGGTGGACAGAGCGTCTCGAAACGGTTGCTTACGAATTGGCTTGTACATGCTCTCATTCTCGATATTCTGTAGCGAGATAGAAGGTAAATCTTTCAACCAGGGGATTCGGTTGTACATTCGCCTCGCTTTATACCAGGTGCTATCGAGAACAACCATATGCGTTTTCTTCTTGTTTAAGTTTCGGTTCTTATATTCTTTAATCGATATCGCGTCTTCGCTCGGCCACAAGACAACCATTTCGTACTCTTCGTACCCTTCGTCACCGTCAAATTCTTCCGTCACCGCCGTAGAGGCGCTCAGAGGAACATCTAGTTTTGGGACAGTTAACGCGTTTGGCCACGAGCAGTCGCGCCAGACGACGTCGCAGTTTTCTACGATGTTCCTTGCAATGTGGGCCGAGCCGAGTTTTCTTCTGAACTCATCTCTATCCTGCAAAATAGAAACGTGTAAGCCGTCCTTAAGAACGAGCTTTTCCTTCGACCGCGTCTTTTCCAACAAAACTCTTTCGCACAGTTTGCATATGCACAGATTCTCCCTCCTAAAACACGAATAACACATCGTTCTGTGTTCTTCTTTCTCTTCTTCTCTTACATGCATTTTGAGCTCTGAATTTGCCGCCGTCGTTATTTTCTTTCGCCGAATGTATGATGTTTGTGTCTGCGTCGTCGTCGTCGTCTTCGTCGTCGATGACAACATCGCAGTAATACTTAAATCTCGTTCTCGTTTCTCTCTCTCTCTCTTTCAGTGTCTGTCGTCTTCTTATTCACAAACCACCAACAGAAATGGACATTTTTTTTTTCCACGACACATCTTTCGCTCTCGCTTGTTTAATAAAATAGTCCAGTCGGCCAGAAGTCCACTTTTCTTCAGAATTCGCCAAAAACTCTCGGCACAACAAAAGCAATCTTCTCGAACACCAACCGCGTTGTGGTTGTGCATGCTTTTGCGGACTGCGACGCGCTGTTGTTCGCCCTTTTTGAATAATAATCGATTCGCGCCTTTCAAAAGCAGTAAGAGAACGCCAGCACGAAGAAGTGCGACGACGTGTGCTTTTTTTCCTTCTTCTTCGTTGTTCACTAATCTTACCACTACCACAACAACTGCTAGTGCTACTGCGCGCGGATTCCAGGATCACTTTGCGAGAAGAAGCAACAGAGCGAGTAGTAATCGAACGCTATTAACGCTACTGCAGTCACCGAACGGCGGCCGATTTACAACACGAAGAAAAAAACATACGGCTGCGATATCGAGCACGTTCGTAGTATATGCTGGTACAACAAATACCACCATCGATATTAACGAAAACAACAACAACAACAACAACAAGAACGAGGATAAAAACATGATTGTGCATCCAGATCGTGTAATGCTCATCAACGACCAGCCGATTCTCCGGGAAGGAAACGGGCCTATCGTCTACTGGATGAGTCGAGACCAACGCGTGAACGATAACTGGGCGATGTTATACGCCATTGAGTTAGCGAACAAAGAGAAGAAACCACTTGTTGTTGTGTTCAACGTGGTCACAAAATTTCTCGGCGCCGGCGCTCGACAGTTTGGGTTTATGCTCAGAGGTCTGCGCGAAGTCGAGAGCGCGTTGGAAGAACGGGATATTCCGTTCAAGTTGTTACATGGAGGAGACGAGCCAAACGCGGAGATTGAAAAGTTTTGCAATGAAGTCAACGCGAGCGTGGTGGTGACGGACTTCTCTCCTCTGCGATTAGGTTTGAAGTGGCGCGACGATTTCGCGAAAGAAACGAAGCGTTCGGTAAGAGTCGTGGACGCGCACAACATAGTGCCGTGCTGGGTGGCCTCTCCGAAACTTGAAGTTGGCGCTCGAACTTTGCGCGGCAAGCTTGCGAAATTATACGGCGATTTTATGGTTCCATTTCCTGATAATTTCCCGAACGTTGAAAACAAAGATGCCGAGTTACAGGCGAAAATCAAAAGCGTGAAAACGGATTTGGACGACGTTTTAGGACAAGCGTTGGAACGCGGGAAAGATGTTCCCGAGGTGACTTGGGCCGTTCCCGGAGAAAAAGCTGCGATGGCTGTTTTGGATAACTTTTTAACCAAGCGCATGAGTCTGTACGGCTTGAGAAACGATCCAGCAAAGCCTCAAGCGCTGTCCGGGCTCTCCCCGTACTTGCACTTTGGACAAATTTCCGGACAAAGGTGCGCTATGAAAGCGCTCGAGGCGAAGAAGGAATCGAATGGCAAAGCGGTGGACGTTTTCTTTGAAGAACTCGTCGTCCGACGCGAACTTGCGGATAACTTTTGCTATTATTCTCCCGAGTACGACACGATTGAGGGTCAAAAATACGACTGGGCGAAAGATACTTTACGAATGCACGCGGGAGATAAAAGGGAATATACGTACACGTACGAAGAATTTGAGCAAGCCAAAACGCACGACAATTTATGGAATGCTGCGCAACGCGAGCTCGTGTACGGTGGCAAAATGCATGGATTTATGCGCATGTATTGGGCAAAGAAAATACTGGAATGGTCCGATACTCCCGAAAACGCTTTGAAATACGCCATCGCTTTGAACGATCGTTGGTCGCTCGATGGAAGAGATCCGAGCGGTTACGTCGGATGCATGTGGTCCATCGTCGGCGTGCACGATCAAGGGTGGAAAGAGCGAGAGATATTCGGGAAAATTCGGTACATGGCTTACAGCGGCTGCGAGAAGAAATTTAAAATCCCCGAATACATCAAAAGAGTCGATGCGCTCGTCGAAGCAGTTCAGAAATGTGAAGTTTCCTATAAGTCTAATCCTGGAGCGTGGGAGATCGGAAGGGACGACGTGTTGCCGAAAGTCGCGAAGAGCGATAACGACGACGACGACGAGAGGAAGAGCAAGAAGCAAAAGAAATAAACCTGCATGAAACGAGAGAGTTGCCGATTTCTTAAATAGATTTCTTGTAAAAATACACACACAACATTTGAAGCACACATAAGTAATAAATTAATAAAAGCACATGGTTTGTTTATGTGGGTACGGGAGCTCCTTCGACACTACCCTGTTCCTCCTCTTCTCCCTTAGGTTGCACGGCTTCGTCTATTTCTTCGTCTCGAATAGGTGGCGGCGATCTACCTTTTGCGACATCATAGCCTTTTCGTCGATCTCTTGGCACGGGACCAACGCTAATCAAGCTAAACGTTTGATTCAACACGGAAACTTTCGTACTCGTTAACATTCTGTTCATTAAGCACGCCGCTGATAGTCGTTTTGTGAAACCATCAAATTTGTCCCCAGGCTCCATGTCTACGTCTTGCATGCGAACATCGAAAGCGTTATCGACTAAAGTTAACATGGCATCTCCATAAACGACCGAGCACGGTCCGTTTCCTCGCAAATCGCCGACGCGAACAATGGTGTATGTCCATTTAACTTCCAACGGATTACCTTTCGGCGCCGTCGCTTTGATCAATTCCTCGGCGTCTGACCACCTATCTAATATAGCGCCTCCTCGAAATACTTTTCTATTCATCATTTTGTAAGGATCTTGATCTCGTCGATCGATGCCAATGTGAGACAAGCCCACGACGCGCTTCAACTTTGGGAGCTTATTATCTTTGATCAACGAGATGACGTTTTCAGTCGATTTCAACATCTTCGGCGCAAACTCATCCGCGATAATCACCGCCGTCACGTTTGGAAGAGCTTTCTGAAACTCTTTCGATTCGTCGCTCACAACTTCCACGTATTCGATTTCGTTCATCGCGTCGATGACTTTTTCATTCGGATACACCAACTCCTTCGCCATGGCATCGAGTGGGTTTTTGATCCCCTCAAACGCTTGCGCTGGAAATACGGAAACAACACGAGCGCCTTGTGACTTTTCATTCATAGATAACTGTTCGGCGCTGCACTGCGCCGTTCGATCTAAACATCCTAAAACTAAAACAACGTCTCTTTTCGTGTCTATACCGACGGTGGTAACGCACGCACCCTTTCGCCCTCTGAACGTCCTCGTCGTTTTTGAAACCTTCGTCTTCGTTCGTGCAAAACTTGTTTGTTTTCTTCCCCTAACGCTCGATGCTGGTGATAAAGAGTTCATGGTGCCGGAAGAGTAATGGGGTAAAGACGACGATAACTTGAAAAGATGACGAGAAACACAACCCCGTCAAGACACGATTGTCTTTCTTTCTCTTCTTTTCTCGTCGTCGTCGTCAGTTGTCGAGCGAAGAGAGAGAGAGAGCGCAGAAGAGCAGAGAGAATGCAGCAGGACAGGAGAGAAGAAGAAAAGATTTTTACGAACGAAATCTGAATTCCACCTTTCTGCCTTTCTCCACCGCGAATTCCATGAAAACAGTTTTAGACGACAAACACACGTCACAGAAAAATTTCTCTCATCGAATCGCATCATCAAAACATTATGTCTCTATCCCTCGCGTCCTGGTACGTTCGTTCTCTCGTGATTGTTGTTGCTTCACATCGCAGTATCGCGTATCATTTTCTCATAACCATCATCGATGATTATTATTATATGATTATAACCACCATATCGTAAACTAACCACTCAGATTATGTCGACGATTATTCATTCATGCACGTGCTAAAATAAATAAACAAACAGGAGTCAGAGTGCTGCCTCGTCGCTTCAAAACAAGAAGAGGGCGACTGCCACGCTTCGTCGTAACACCGTGACAACGTCCGCGACTGCTTTCAAGGAGAGAAAAGAAAGCGCTGCTGTCGTGGAGACGGCAAAAACAGCAAAAAAGACGACAAAGACTTCGTTTAAAGAGAAAAAAGAAAGCGCTGCTACTGCTACTTCGAAGACTTCTACTCAATCTGCGAAGAAAAAAACGTCCGCGATAACGACGACGACAAACGCGAAGAAGAAAGCAACCGCAGCAACTTCTTCAAAAGCTACCACCACCAGCGCAAACATCGAGTTTGAAGTTCCGAACCAGTATGGATACTTTCCATCTGTAATCGAAAAAGCAAAAGTGAAGAGAGAGCAAAATGCATCTGGTTTCGACAAGGACGTGTACATGTCCAAAGCGGAACAAACAGAACGGTTTTCGAAGCTGTGTGCGGCTCATCCGGAATTGAAAAAGTGTCAAGATGATTATCAATCACCGTTACGAATGAAACCGAGCACGACGTCCACTATCAACGGTTCCGTCATTCGATCCGATGGGATCATTTTAATCCCGGGTAATAAGGAAGATCTCATCACGTGGGTGTTAGATCCGGCCATGTCGGCGGATACGATTGGTATCTTGTTGCCGACGCTGTTTGTGATTCTCGGCGCGCAACTCAAGAAAGCAGCAAACGTGCCGGAATGGGTTTCAGGGGGTGTAGGGATAACGACGAAGATCATTGCGACGTGCTTGATTGCGTTGTATTGGATTCCAAGCTTTATGAATGAATAATATTCTACTACTACATTTATATCTAATTTTCCTTCTTCATCGTACTATCGTTGTTGCTACTCCTACTATTATTCGCGAACTCGTTCTTGCTTTTTGTGATCATTCTACCATCTGCATCCTGCTGTTCACGATTCTTTTGGTCTCTTTCGTCTTCTCGAACGCCACGCACGATAAAGAGCGCCGCCTCCATAAACAGGCAGCATATTGCACCCACCGTCCCGCACACGAAATGTATTTCCCATCCAAATTCTGGGAACACGTGCGCGCCGGCGATGAAACCTCCTACGAAACACGCCGCCATGAGCGTCATCACGTGCACTGCCATTCCTAAATCATTCCTAATCACATATCCTATCGAAGAAGTTCTTCGTTCTCGAGCGCTCTTCTCTGAAATACCTGTCGCCTTCGTCACGTCCGCAACCATCGCTTCGTATTTTTCCTCCTCGAGTCTTTCGCGAATGCGGTCCAACTTTCTCGCAAACTCTGGCGTTTTCGGCGCGCGTTTCTTTGGCGCCTTGAAAATAACCTCAGATCCACGCAGCAGATTGTGAATCATATACTCCTCTTTCTCTCCTTTCGATTCTCTTTTAGCAGCGATTTGAACGCATAACGAGCTCAAAGCTTTGATAAACTCGTAAGGAATTACCGTTGCGTGTTCATACAGTTTACACTTTTCAACAACTTCAAGAACTTGTCTTTGCTTCTCTTTCTCTTCTTCTTTATCGGTTGAACTGTCGTAACAATCATCTGACGAGGAAGCAACGAGGTGCATGGCTCGTTGAAGACGTTCCGTGGTTCTGAACCCGTCCATGATCAGAGAAAAGAGAGAGACAAGAGAGAGAGAGAGAGTCAAAGAGAGAGATGTCAACTTTGTGAATTGTAGAGAGTAAATTGTTTCATTACAAAGACAGAAAAGAATTCTATTGAATTTTTTCCTGAGCTCACTTCGCTCACTTCGCGTCGAGGCATGCACTCTACCACGAGGGTCTACATGATGTGCGACGCATATGCACTATCTTCCTCCTCGTCGCCGCGGCACTCGTTTCCTTCTTCTTATTCAGTCGAGATTTTTCGTCGTCGTCGTCTTCTTTCACCGATTTTGAGAAATAACAATAACAATAATAATAAGAGCGACTGTTGGAGCGGTAAAAGAATTGCGACGACGACGACGAGAGCGACGAGAACGACAACACCGAAAGTACCATCATCACCGTCTCTATTAGGTGTTGGTAGAGGAAAAAGAAGAAAAGGAACACGAGTAGCAGCGATGAATATCGCTTCCGAAAGGAGAAATACAGCAACAACATCGTCAGAATCAACAACAACAACGACTTCTACGGTAAGAAACCTACGAAGAACGAGTAGAAGAAGAAGAAATAGCCAACGGCACGAGTTTGTGCCGCTCGGCACGATGGCGGGAAGAGGAAAGCCGGAAAAGTTTGCGACCATAAAAGTTCGAGTTTTCAACAGCGACAACCCGGGAGGAATGGATGCAGACCAACAGGCACCGTCGTCGCTATCATCGACGGCGACGCGGTTAGGCAGAGCCCTCGGCGGTATATTCAAATCAGCGTCGAAACGGGTAAAGCGAAACTTCAACAGAATACCAATAGCACTCATCGCACTTTTAGTCGGCATCGCCTTGACGGCGTTCTTTCCGCATCCGGAATCGCCTGGAGACGCTTTCATCACGTTTACGATTGTAACGTTGGGTGAGTTTTTGAGTTCTATTTTATACAGCGAAAAGAATCAAGGAGGCTTTTTACGTTGGGCAAAGTACGGAGAATCCGTTCCGATACTCCTCAACGCGTTCAAAATTGGCGTTTTCTACGGGTTGTTTATCGACGCGTTTAAAGTTGGAAGTTAGAGAAAGTATAACCGTACTACTGGTATGTTGATATTAAAAATCGTATTTTGGATTTGTGAGTAACTCTTCGTTTGAAATTTCGACGTAACCTCCGCTCGAAAACCGCGCTTCGTCATCTGAAAGCGCCGCGTTTACAACGGCTTTGGCGACACGCTCTACTCTCACCGGCGAGTTTTCCATCCCAAATTTTCCAAGTCGTTTCATCACCATCGTTACTGGATCCATCAACATCCAAAGCGGTAAGTTCAAATTCTCCCCCACTCTTTTCGTTCCCGAAACACCTCCTGGTTTCACAACCACCGCGAGCGGCGGCGGCGATGCGCTATTACTATTACTATTACTATCATTACTTCTCGCATTCGTATGATCATTATTTCCACCGCGCACAAACTCGTTCTTTGCAAAATTTTCCACCGCCATCTTTCCTTCAATGTACGGCTTCGCTCCCGGAACGAGCGCACCGGCGACCCCTAACGAAGCGCCTACTGCAACGAATCGGTTCAACCCGTGTACCTTTTGCGCTGTTTTTGCGGGAATTATGTTCGTGTCTGCGTTTCCTTTATAACAATCCTCTTTCGATATACCAAAAGGCAACACACCAATAGAGGTTACTATGCAGCTCGCGCCTTGTAAGTGTTCGGCGTACGTATCTGGTTTCGTGCTGTCCGCGGCGACCCATTTGATTTTATCTGTCCATGATGACGACGACGATTTTCCGTTTTTACCTTCCTCGTTGGGAGGCGGTACGCCTGAACGCGATATTGCAGTGAGTTCAACCGTGCCTCTTCTCACAAACTCTTTCGCGATGGCTTGACCGACGTATCCATTCGCGCCGAATAAGACGACGAGTTTTCTTTTCCCACTCATGAGTGATGAAGGGGTGTGTTGTGCGTTGTGAGGCAACCTCAAACGAACGGGAGTTTGACGCAACGAGATTTTCAAGATTAATTATTTGTGTGGCGAAAAAAAAAACTCCTTCACACATATCATATCTTTTACGAATGATTTCTCTCGCGAGCGCATCATCAATGACATCTATAAAAGTAATATCATCATCAGGTGATAATGCTACGCATAACGTTAGTCATCGAAGTATACCGTCCTCGAGGAATAGGTGCGCTCCTCGCGCTTTTTCAAAGCGAAATGTCGGGGTCGTCGAGTTAGGGGATTGTTGTAAAAGTGGTGGAAGTGATAGATTGAGATGTAGCAGAAGTAGTAGTATACGTAACAGTCAAAGATGGACGAGCGGACGAGTGGTAAAGTGCAAAGCATCGTTAGCCCTCACAGACGTGTTATTCACGACTGGTACGGTCATGGTGATGCCGTTCTATGCGCTCATGATTTCTAAGCCAAACAGTCGAGTGACTCTAAATTTGATGGAGAGTAAACTCCTGTGGTTGATTTTAGGGGTTTTATATATCGTCGCGGCATATTTGAGTTTGAACAGCGAAGATGTCGTTCGAGCCATACTCAACGCGTTTACTCAACAACAATGTGGTAATACCGCTGTCTCTGCCGCTGCCGCGGCAGGGGCCAGTGCCGAGCCTTTCATCTCGCGATGTTTAACGCTCTTTTCAAATTTCATGTCGACTCCGGAAACCGCGTGCGCGTCATGGCTGCACTTGATTTCTTTAGACGTATTTTTAGCGAGAGGCGTTTTCTTAGACGCCATGGAATGGGGAACGCCGTGTAGACACTCGGTACTGTTGTGTTGCATGTTTGGCCCGCTGGGTGTGCTGGCGCACGCGTTTACTAGATATGCTCACAGAACAATCGATTCGATGTTTGCGTGAAAAGTGTAGCAACGCTTTGCCTAAATGTATGATAGTAATTACAACCACTCGCTTACTCACTTATTTTTCAAACTACTCTCATTTCTTTGTCAATTTCGGAGAAACTTTTACCTTTCGTCTCGATGATGTACTTGTGCGTTAACGCGGCAGAAATGAAACACACAGCAGCAAAGAAGGACCATACTAAAGAAATCCCAACTTTTTCAACTACCGGTAGGAAGCCTTGCCCGATGCAGAAGTTGAAGCACCAGTGCGACAGAAACGCAAAGGACATCGCTTTCCCTCGGACCCTTTCCGAATTCAACTCGCCGGCGAGAAGTCCGGGAATTGGGCCTACGCCAACTCCAAAGGCGAAGATGTAGAGTAAAGTTCCAAACAAAGATACGTAAGAGGATATCGTCAATGTTGGATTCAAAGCTGCGAGAGAAAGAAAAATGCAGCACGAGCCCATCCCAAGAAAAGATTTCTTTAATAACGGCTTTCTCCCGGATTTGTCCAGAACCTTCGTGCTCACTAATGTGCCACAAATATTAACCGCAGATACTGCAACAGATCCCAGCACCGCGTTTCTTAATCCTGCCGCGGCGAACAAAGGAGTAGAAAAGAAAATCACCGCGTTGATGCCCGCAAACTGTTGCGCAAAAAATAACAGTGCCCCAGTCCAAACGCCTTTGCGGTATCGTGGATCGAAGAGCGCTTCGATCCAATTTGCTGTCACATTTTCTGATTTCAGCAGCATTTCACTTTGATCCTTTCTACTCGTGCCATCGCTGGTAGAACTAATTTCGCTACCACCCCAAAGAAGGTTTTCAGCCTTCACAGCCTCTTCAATCCGACCTCGGCTGCGTAGCCATTTTGGGGATTCCGGAATGACTTTCCCGGCGAATCCCATGAGTAACGCAGGCATCCCAGCCACGTAGAACATCGATCTCCACCAAGTTTCGAAATCAAATTTCAAAAAGGAAACGGATTCTTGCAAAGCTGGGAAACTCGGATCGTAAGGAATGCCGAGTAAAACGGCGACGAGTATCCCAACGCAAATCGAGAGCTGAACAAGCGAACCGAGTGTCCCTCGAAATTTTTCCGGAGATATCTCTGTGACGTACAAAGGAACCAAGTTACTTGCTATGCCGACACCAAGTCCTGAAATTGCGCGACCTACGAGCATTTCGCCAATACTGTTCGCTTGCGCACACATGGCTGCGCCGACGAGTAGAGGTGCGGCGCAAAACGTCAGCGAAGATCTGCGTCCGAGGGTATCTGCTAAGGGAACAGTGAGTAAAGAGCCAACCGCAGCGAAGGCTAAAATGATGCTCACGATAGCGCTCTTCAATGGTGCGTTCGTTGCGATATCAAGCGAGGATGATATGGCATTTAAGGCTGGATTGACTATTCCAAGATGAAAACCGAAGAGGAAAGAGCCGATGCACGCAACTAAAACGGCTGGTAAGACGTTATCGAATAAAGCTTTTCCTTCAAGAGGAGACGTGGAGGCGTGATTACCAACGTTTGCACGCGAAAGCATAGTTCGTCCACGAAACAACGCAGATGTCGCGACCATGCACGATAAAGAGGAAGATTTGTTATTGAAGTTCTCAAAATCGTTGTTTTTAACTGTAACTCTTCTTCTCTGGTGCAACAAAGAGGAAGAAGATCGGATTGGTAACCGCGGTTTTTGTTTCCGTCCAGTAGCAAATCCCGACGTCCAAACCACCTTTGTCGTCGCCGCGGCTGTTTGCATATTAGAGAGCGTGTGGCTACAGCGAGATGTGAAGGAGAAATGAAACGCGCGCGTGCTTTTTTCGTGTTTCAAAACTTTCTGTGAGGATGTGTGTTTTAGTAAAATTAAGTGATTATTTTGTCATATTTATAATACAAAGTGGGGTGTGTGTGTGCGTGTAGTTGTTATATGATCAAGAAGTTGCTCGTATCTCCGACCAAAGCACTATCTATTACATTTGCATCATCGACTGCGTTTCAAAGAAGAGGAGGAAGGAGCGAAAGTAGAGGAGGAATAACGAGCGTGATTCGTGCACAAAGCAGGAAGAAAAAATCGCCGCCGCCAGCTGCAATTAAGAAAAAGGGAGAAGAAGAAGAAAGAAGAAAGACAACAATGAAGGACAATGGACAATCTATCGCGTCCGAAATGGTTTTGGCGAAACCAAAAGATATATCTGAATCCGATTTTGCAAACTACTTTTGCACGTACGGGTATTTATACCATCAAAAAGATATGCTCGAAGACCAGGACCGCATGACGGCTTACTATAACGCCGTGAAGATGAATCCGTCGCAGTTTGAAGACAAAGTTGTTCTCGACGTCGGCACTGGCTCTGGTATCTTAGCCATTTGGGCCGCGCAAGCGGGTGCGAAACACGTGTACGCGGTAGAAGCGACATTCATGGCAACGCACGCGAGAAAACTTATCGAAGCGAACGGATTGAAGGACAAAATAACGGTGATACAAGCGTCCATCGAAGACGCGGAACTTCCGGAAAAGGTTGATGTAATCATATCTGAGTGGATGGGTTATTTTCTTTTGCGTGAATCTATGTTTGATTCTGTAATCGTTGCTAGAGATAAATGGATGAAACCAGGAGGGGCTATGTATCCTTCGCACGCTACGATGTCGCTGTCGCTCATAAAAACGCACCAAGCGCTAAAAAAGGTGCAAGATATGCAGGAGTCCTTACAAGTGTGGGATGGATTCATTGAAACGACGAAGGAAAACTACGGAGTGGATATGTCTGCACTCACTTCCGAATACGAAGCCGAACAAGAAGACTTCTTCATGAACACGTCTCAATGGGTGGACATCCATCCTTCGCAAGAGTTGTGCGCGCCGTTCGTCTTGAAAGAGTTTGATTTAAACACGGCAACTTTAGAGGATATCGAGAAGATATCGTGCGAATTCAAATTGAAAATGTTAGGTGGGGCTATGCAGCAACAAGGTGCCGGCGCATTTGCTGGATGGTTTGACGTAAAGTTCGCAGGTTCCAAGGAAAATCCAGCCGAAAATGTCGTTCCATTGACAACGGCGCCAAACGCTAATGGGGCCACGCACTGGGGTCAGCAAGCGTTTTACGTGCATCCAGAAATTTCAACCAGTAACGGAAACATCGTGCGCGGCACTTTACAAATGGTTCGAAAGAAAACGAACAAGCGATTAATGGAAGTAAAAATCTCATGGGAGCAAGCAAAAGAAGAAGGTGAAAAAGACGGCCACGCAAAGACGACTTTGAAGCAAAAAGCAAAAATGTGGCACATCGAGTAACACATCAACAATTTTCTCAGATATTATTTGTAATAACAAGGCAAAGAATAAAAAGAAACCGCGGCGTTGCAACTCATCGTTTAATACAGTACATTTGTGCTAGAATCTAATAACTATTACTATTTCATCATTTCTAAGCATGTCACAAATCGTTATTCGCTCGGCGTTGATCCACCGCACCTCGTGCCACCATTCTTCCATCGTTTGTCTAGCGTTTTCGACGCGCAATCAAGCGTCGGCTTCCCGAGTTTTGCATTCACCTCGTTGTGTCTCTCGCAAACCCAAGCACTCAGCGCTTCTCTAGAAGATACATCTGGTGGATGTTCGTCTATGTCCCGTCTAAAATCTTCTTTGCATACGGTACACGGGTACAAATCGCCGAGCGCGTCGAAGAAACTTCTCGCCTGCACTTTTTCTACAGTTGAAGGCTTCTCTGGGAAATGAGCTGCTATTGTGTGCAAAAGTCCCCACGTCCCGGTTCCTAAATCTTCTCTGCTCAGAGGACACGTCGCAATGGTAGCGTTAAGAATGCGCTCCTCTTCTTCTTCCCTTCCAACCGTGGCTTTTTGAACTCTCGCAGAATCGTTCTCCTTCTTATCACGCGTTGTTTCTGTTGCAGATGAAGAAGCTAGATTTTCCCCTAATTCAGATTTAGAGGTTGTTGTGCGCTCACGCACGACTGCGCGCATCATTCTCATCATATCGTCCTTTGATGAACACGCCGGCGTATCGCACCCGTCTTTACTCTTCGCACCCATTTTATGCGCGTGATGTTGTTGCTCTTCCTTAGTAGAAGACGTTTATTATTTGTGTGGTTTGTGTGCTCAATGCTTTATGAGAGACAGAGAAACCAAAAAACTGTTTTAAAAACAACACAAAACCACCACACGAGAAAAAGAAAAACACACATAAATGGGCGCCACCGCATTCACTCGTTACGCGCTGACGTAGTATTGCGGTAACAATGACGACGACATCATCATCACTTTTGTCGTTGGGCTCCAAAATACGCACCCCCTATTCATTTGTGAAAAGAAATCTAAATTTCAGCTTCAAGAAGAAACCCGAGAAAGAGTTCGTTAAAACAACGTCGAGACGAACGACATTATCAGCAATGATTGAATGCGAGCACTTTCCAGAGTGCTCTGGTTGCGCGCAAGTAGATAATTTACTTGAAAACAACCCAGTTGTTGCTCAGGC
>Ga0114997_10000869_pt1 | contig 25146 bp, 10 predicted proteins | sample ArcticOcean_MG_C_2_FD_87045 | JGI IMG/M metagenome (GOLD analysis project Ga0114997, IMG submission 87045) | Marine microbial communities from western Arctic Ocean - ArcticOcean_MG_CB4_136 | ecosystem: Environmental > Aquatic > Marine > Oceanic | place: Arctic Ocean: Canada Basin | collected... | reverse complement strand
GAGACTCCTTCGACTTCTGAGACTCCTTCTTCGACTCCTTCGACTTCTGAGACTCCTTCGACTTCTGAGACTCCTTCGACTCCTTCGACTTCTGAGACTCCTTCGACTTCTGAGACTCCTTCGACTTCTTCGACTTCTGAGACTGCTTCTGCACCGGCTTCAACGGCTGCTTCGACTTCTGAGACTCCTTCGACTTCTTCGACTTCTGAGACTCCTTCGACTCCTGAGACTGCTTCTGCACCGGCTTCAACGGCTGCTTCGACTTCTGAGACTCCTTCGACTTCTGAGACTGCTTCTGCACCGGCTTCAACGGCTGCTTCGACTTCTGAGACTCCTTCGACTCCTGAGACTGCTTCTGCACCGGCTTCAACGGCTGCTTCTGTAGCTTCTGTAGCGTCTGATACTGCTTTTGCGGATTCTTCTGCAGCTTCTATACCTGCTTCTGCAGTGTCTGATACTGCTTCTACGGCTGCTTCTGCAGTGTCTGATACTGCTTCTATGCCTGCTTCTGCAGTGTCTGATACTGCTTCCGCACCGGCTTCAACGGCTGCTTCTGTAGCGTCTGATACTGCTTCTACAACGTCTTCTACTTCTGAGCCTGCTTCTTCTACTACTACATTTGATGCGTCTGCTTCTACAATTCCTTCTTCTGCCCCTCCAATAATAACATTAGTACCACCCCCTTTTTTACTTTCAATTTTTTTATTATTATCAAAATCAATCAAACTATAATAAAAATTTCTTCTATTCACTTTCTCTTCATTTTCCAATTCATCAAAATCACCTGTTTGAGCATCCAATAAATCAATTGCACGCATGTATTTCGTAATTAATATATCAACAAGAGTAGCACCAGAATAAGTCATACCTGGGATAATCAAATTTGTAATATTTTTATTAATAGATTTTTGTGTGGTCTTAATTAGACCATCTCGTGTTACTCCAATAAATTTATCACTTGATTCCTTCAATGTTCGCTTTGTTTTCGCTTGATTCGTCTTTTTTTTGGTCTTTATAATCTTTTTATTCAAAACTATTTTTTTGTTTTTCAATGATTTACTAGTTTTAGATTTGACCATTTATATAAAATATATATATATTTATTTAAAACCCAATCCCATTCCTTTTGTATAATAATAAGTATATCCTAAATTTCCTATTTCGGACAGTTCGTCTCCGGATATAGTTATAATATTACTGTCAAATTCACGTGAATAATTCAAATCATTTAATTTACCTAATAATATTTCATCATCACAAATTATATTTTTTATAGAATCGGGACCATTTAAATATTTATTTCCAATTACACCATTTATATTAGAACTATATTGACCACTAGATTTAAAATAATTTCCAAAATTAACTGTAAAAATAATTACAGCTTTTTTTGTATTTGAGTTTGAATCATTATTTGAATCAGAATAATCTATAATTTCTAATATAACATTATATTCTGGTCCATATTCTGGTCCAGCAGAGGAGTAGACGTATTGATCTATTTCTATAGATATTGATGCCAACGGTGGTTCAAATTCACTTGGAACGACAGTATGTGTATACGTATTTCCAAATGATACATGACCACTTACATTGATATCATTCACATTTAATGATGTTCCAGTTAGATGAGTACTTGTTATTGAAATAGAATCACCTGTTGAATCCTGAATTTCTATTTTTCCTGATTCTATTTTTGTAAAATCTCCAGTAGATGTTTTACATTCAATTGATTCAGAATTTATAATGGTTTCATTAGAAGAATTATCTTTAACAATAATATTCCCGGAGTTTGTATCACTTTCTATTGTTACTAAAGAATTTGATGTCATAAATTTTTGAGTTGTAAATTCATCATAATTATTTGAGTCAATTGACGTATATACATTAAAATCACCGGTTGTATTCAAATGAGTTGCCGTCAAATCACCTGTTATTGAAAACGAACCGGTGGATGTGTTTACATTATTTAAATTTAATTCTGTATCTACAACGTTTAATACATCTGTTTTTAAATAAGGGCAATAAAATCCAGAAGAATCCCAATGTGAAAAATTTGTAAATTCAATTTTGTCATTTAATATTTTTAATGTATTTCCACTATTATCACCACATACAACCTTATCTGACTGAACATATATATATTTATCTGTATCTTTTATAAGTACACAACCAGATAAATCTAAGTTCGTATCACCCGTTTCTGATGCATCTAAAGATACATTTCCTAATGAAATATTTTGTATAAATACACTCGTACATGATAAACTACCATTTCCCATCTCAATATCCCCACCTATACTAACACCCCCGGTTAATGTTTCTACATTACCACCAATGGATAAAAACCCTGGAATATTCATATTTCCCGAACCATCCACCAAACTATTTATTGTACCCAACTCGTCCTTAATATTATACAATTTAGCAGTAACCGAACCATCGCACACAATACCAGAAGAATCTATTGAAACATTATCAGTAACTATATTACCCGATTGAACATATCCACTTACTTCTATATTTTGTCCTGTGATTTTACCTGTTATTCCATCAACCGAAATACCGGAATTTACAGTTAATGTATCAGTTGTTAAATTATCACAAGTTAGGCTACCCGAAAATAGGTTAAGTCCGTCGGTATTTAATTGAGCATATAGAATTCCCGAAGAATCGAATAAATCTATGTTGTTACATTTAATTCCACCTGCACAATTTATGTCTCCGGTTGATGTTATATCTCCACCAACATCTAAATCACCAGTTGATGATATCTCATTGTTATCAATAATAACACCACCCGTATTTGTTTCAAATTTATGAGCAGTTACCTCATCAAATATACATATAGAATTATCAACCATAATTAATCCCGACGAATCTAAAATATTGCCCGAAACATTCAATATATTAGTTGATATATAATCTGCAGTAATATTGCCAGAACAATCCATGTTCCCCGAAGTATCTATTCTAATGCCTTGCGTGGAAATCATTTGAGTGTCTACATTATTGCATGTAATTGTAGCTGCAGTTCCGATTATATCTCCAATTATATTCAAATTACCTGAATTGAAGCTGGATGCATTTATTATTCCTGAACTCACAATATTACCAGATGAATCAATCGTTATTCCATCTGCCGTTATATCACCACCGATCACAATATTTCCAGACAAATCAATTTTTCCCGACAAATCTAAATTACCTTTAATAATTGCATCTCCACCACTTCCATCAATTGATAACAATATTTCTTCATTATTATTTTCTAATATAAACCCACCGCTCGTATCTACTCGTATCCTTACTTTTTTATTACTATTATTTGAAACATCAGGTGGATGTGTGCCGGCAGGTGAAAATCCAGAACTATCTGCATAATATAAACAGTTATATCCAGAAGAGTCGAAATATATTCCATGTGTTCGAGCGTCATTAAACTGATTTTCACTTGAATCTGTCATAAGTTTTATTAAAGCTCCGCCTCGCAAATCCAATTGCTGTTGAAAAACCATATCAGCTTGAAAATCTAAAGTACCATAGAATGCAAGTAATTCTCCATTTAATTGAATTGTATCACCGTTTACAATGATTGTACCACTTGTATCAACATCAAATTGTAAAGATGTAGTTGTATTTATTCGTACAGTTTCGGATACATTATTTCCACATGAATCATTACCTAAATTTAAATTTTGCAATGAAGTTATTGAAAATACATCCGCATCAATGTTTATATTTTCAGCAAGAAAATTAACATTACCAGTACATTTCATATCAATTGAATTTCCTTCTAATATTATCTTTCCGGATGAATCCCAATTAATATTATTTGATGCGTCACCTATTTGAATCTTATCATTTGCATATAATGTGATATTATCTACATATTCTGGTAGGGGTGCAGGTTCACCTGCAAATAAAGGTGTATATGGAAGTGAAGGAAGTTCTCCAAACGATAAATCTTTTGTATCGTCATCATATTTTATGTAGTCTTGAAATTCCAATACACTTTGAAATGAAGTGACACTATATTTACCTCCCAATTGGGTTGGATAAATATTTACAGTACCATCTTGTGCTAATCTTAGACTATCTTGTAATACTTTTTTATTATCTTGATGTAAAGATATTTCTGGGATTTTACTTTTTCTAACCATTGAACTTTATTATTCAAGTCAATATTTAAGTATTCATAATTTTATATTTATAATCTATTTTTAAATCTTTTATGTAAATCATTTTCAATTGTTTGTATCGTAGTTAATATATACTGTATTCTCGTGTTGTCCGGATTCATAATCTATAACGTATCCAATATCTTCTAGAACACCCAATGTCATTGTTGTGATATGATTGATTGTATTTGCATTGATTAATCCAGTCAGTATTTCAGTTGGTATAACAGGGTGAGGATTGTTATTTGAATCATAAATGAATTGTTGAGAATAGTCGCCTTGTATACCTTCTTCAAAATGAGCATCTTGTGTTCCCAACCCAAAATCATCCTCAATTGGTATACCAATTATATTACTTGTATCAAACCCGTTTTGTTCTAGCACGTTTTTGTACTCGCGTAATCCATTTGTACCATAATAGAAATTATTTGTAATATTATTCGTCCAACCAAATTCATCTACCCCAACACCCAACATATGAACTATTTCATGTATAAGAACAAGTACGTCAATATGCACTTTGTTGTTTGAATTGTTCAAATAATAATAAATCGGCTCGTCGCGTCCTTCGCCAAAAAAGAAATTATTGTCTGAATTTATTACTATTCTATTTTGATCAGGCCACGCTTGTCCCAATGTACCACCTTCAAGCGATTCCTCCTCAATTGTGATTGGATTATTTGCTAACACTTCTACATGTGGTGATATTGTTACATCATATCCAATAATAATATCTTCTATTATTTCGGTTGCAATTGCTATATTATCAACTAATATATCAGATAATCCATCGTGAACAATATTTAAATTGAAAGAATATTCAGGTTCGGGCTCTGGTTGAGGCTCTGGTTCAGGCTCTGGTTCCGATTCTGGTTCAGGCTCTGGTTGAGGCTCTGGTTCAGGCTCTGGTTCCGATTCTGGTTCGGGTTCAGGTTCAGGCTCTGATTCGGGCTCTGGTTCCGGCTCTGGTTCTGGTTCCGGTTCGGGCTCCGACTCTGGCTCAGGTTCGGGCTCGGGCTCCGATTCTGGTTCGGGTTCGGGTTCAGGCTCTGATTCGGGCTCTGGTTCCGGTTCAGGTTCTGGCTCAGATTCCGGCTCCGGTTCAGGTTCTGGCTCAGATTCCGGTTCGGGTTCGGGCTGTGGTTCCGGTTCAGGTTCAGGTTCAGACTCTGGTTCGGGTTCGGGCTGTGGTTCCGGTTCAGGTTCAGGTTCAGACTCTGGTTCGGGTTCAGGTTCCGGTTCAGACTCTGGCTCGGGTTCAGGTTCCGGTTCAGCCTCTGGCTCGGGTTCAGGTTCCGGTTCGGGTTCGGGCGGTGGTTCGGGTTCAGGTTCCGGTTCGGGTTCGGGTTCGGGTTGATCAATCGTATCTTCGGTTACGTCTATAGATAGACTATTGTCTACTATCCCACTACAAAGCTCGACACGTAACAATGTTCCTTCGTAATCATTTCCAAGTGAGCAAAATACTCCGTGTTGAATTCTATAAGGATACATAGAACCTGACCATATTAACATACGATATTCAGAGTCTTTCACAAAACTATGTGTCTTCCAACCAGACAAATTGTGCAATTGAAAGTCAGTGGGAGCACTATCGAAAACTAAATATACACCCGTAACCAGACCGTGTCCTAAATATACGACCTCGTTGTCTGAATTCAAATCAAATTTAGCAGTAACCAATGGTTCGGGTTCGGGCTCGGGTTCTGGTTCCGGTTCGGGTTCTGGTTCTGGTTGCCTATCTATAATTACTGTATTTGCAGTACTATTTAATTCATTCCCTTTATATATAATACTGCTTGACACGACCTCTACTATCATTGATTCGGAATAAGACAAATGTAATATTTTTGTTTTCTCATTAAACTCTACACCATCTCCACTTACCGAAGATATTGTATAGATTGTGGTTCCCTTATCTATTTCTATGTTTGTTATATTCATTAGATTTGTATCAATGGAAATAAACCCTTGTTGATTATCACCAGTAAAACGTAGTGATAAATTTAGAATTTTTATATTTGTTCTATGTGTCGTATCAATAAAAACTCCATCATTTAAGTGATGCAAAAATATCAAAGCTTCTTCAACTAAAGTAATAGAAGGCAATGTATCTACAATAAATTCTCTTGAAAAGAAATCATAAGATGTTTTACAATATTTAATATCAACATTGCAACTACCACTTATCTCAAATGTTACTGATGTGCTATCTCTTTTATATGCAATATCTTCTAATTTTATAACGTCGGTGCCATATTGTTCTGAAACATTAATTGATTCAAAATAAAATTCCAATATATCGGGTTGCGACGGATTTAAACCCGTGCCGTCGATATATATATCTTTTGCCAACAATGTTCCTAAATTAACAGTGTATACTCCATAAAACATTTCTTGTATCGTTGTAACAACACCCGATATAGTTCTTTCTACTTCAAATGTACCTTTTAATAAAATCTTATATTCAGGGCCATTCAAATATGATGGCTCGTCGTCTAATGTTATTACGTGACTGATATTATTTGTATCCGATGAAGAACCACTCGTAATACTTGTCGTTTCGTATAATAAATTATCAGCAATTAAATCATTCGAATTCATATTATTTAAGTCAAGTCCACCAATATTCTCAACATTATTAATTTTGCTTGGAATAATTGTTATATCTAAATCATCGTAAAATATTCCACTATTAAGAATATCTATACCCGGTAATTGAATTTTATCATTAAATATAGTAGATGTACCTATTATACATTTATCTGCAATTGAATTATTACATTCAATGTTTGAAAATGTTTTAACTCCGCTTACTGCATCTTCTGACTCAACGCATGTTATATTATTTATGGTAACGTTTCCTTCATATGCAAATATTCCAAAATCAATTTTTTGTATAGATACATTATTCACAATTAATCCGGACGAATCCCATGAATAATTATTAATCTTGATTTCTGTATTTGATATATTAATTAATCCCGAATTAGTTACAATTCCTGATTCTGATATAATTATTTTGTCCTCTAAAATTAATCCAATACTGTTGAGTGCAACATTGTCATTAACTGTAATAGAATTAAGAGGTTCCTCTTCTGTATTTAATTTTCCTGTTATTACTAAATCAAAACACTTAACATCACCAGCAATAATTATATCACCTTGAACATTTATATCTCTATTTCTAGGTTTTATATCAAATTCTTTATATTCATTTACAACTTCAATAAATTGAGTTATATCAACCGATCTACCAAACAAAGTACCATCATTAAATATACAAGCCACTTCAAGTATTTTTACAGCAGTATATACCCCTGACGTAAATAAAACAACATCATTATTTACATTTAAATTTAACTTATCAGTTGGATATCCCCATATAGCAACTCTTGTTACATTATTATAATTGTAAAATCGACTATACCAATTTAACGGTATATTAAATGTATTGACATCACCAAAATCTGTAAATTCTAATAACATACCTGTTAATCCAACATTAAGACCTTTACATCTCATACCTAAACCATTCTCAAGAAACTGTACGATGGTATTACTTCTAGAAACAATATTACGCCCAATATCAAAAAATTCTGAATATAATCTTTCCATGGTGAACGCATTTGTGATTATATTATTATCAATTGTAGTATTCGAACCAGAAATAATACCATATCCTCTTATATTATCACAGTGCAAACTCCCACTTATAACATTATTAACAATACTAAAGTTCGAATTAGAAACAGATATTGAAGAGAAAATTAGTTCTGTAATATGAATCGCATTTATAGTAGAATTATAGTCTATTTCAGTCTCATTGTCTGACAGTATAATAGAAGAACTGCCTTTTATATATAAACATGATACATCGTTACCTATATTCAGTGTACCAAATTGACCCTGTGAACATCCTATAATTTGGTTGTTAGTAATAATTACAGGATTATTAGAATCGTTGCCGATTTTTATTTTTTTTGATACGAGTTCGAAAGATTCCAATACATCTCTTTCTAATTTATTAGTATTGAATAATTCTACATCAGAAATACTCATAAGATTACATGAAATACTATGACTACTTTGAATCCTATTTGTGGTAAAATCTATTCCTAACGTGGTATGTGGAGAATTTATTATATCGGTTATTAAATGAAATATTCGAACTTTTCCTCTATATAGATTAAATTCATCTAATAAATCATCTGGAATAATCCACCCAACAACCGATGATTCAGGATTCGTAACATTCACTGTTCCGAATGAAAATTCAAAGTTATTGGAAGTATCCACAATTAATGCCAATTCTCCACAATCAATAGTTCCATCCGTCCGTAAACAAATTTCTGATGAATTAAAACCAATATCTACATTGTGAACAGTTCCAAAAGAAAATAATATATCATTCACATTTAAATCTTTTCCAAGTAAATAGTTACCTATTGATTTAAAATTACCACTCCCGTCACTTGAAAATAATACATCGTTCTCATTCTCAATTACGAACCCATTCAACTCACCAACTCTAAACCTTACTTTTTTGTTTAAATTAGTAGATAATTCAGTTGGATGCACACCCCCTGGTGTATACCCTGAATTATCTACAAAATATAAGGAATTGTCACCATTATAATCAAAATATATACCAGTTTCTCGTCCGTCATTATGTTCATCTGTACTAATTTTTATATGTGAACTATTTGCAATTGTATATCCATCCTGAATAATCAAGTCAGAATCAGGAAATTCTAAATTTGTTAATTCAACATAACCATTAAATTTAACCTCCGCCGTACTCAAATTACTATCAATTGGTCCAAAATATACATTCCCATTAGAACAATTTAGTATAACATCTTTACCTTTTATATTTGTATTTTCAGAATTATATTCATATGTAGTATCCCCAAATATACTAAAATTTTTTGAACTCTGGAAATCGTATGTTGATCCAGTTTCTCCTATAAAATCAATAGTTGTTGTCTTGACAAAATCCCCATTTTGATTTTTTTTTTTGTAGAAAATCAATTCATTACTATAAAATTCTAAACGACTACAAGATAATTTGATAATATTGTTACAATAGAAAGAAAGATATGAAATTATTCTTTTAAATGGTGATATTTTATGTGAGTTTCCTATCTCGATATCTCTTGTTCGATCTTTAAACACTGTAGAATAATATAAACCATAACATCTAATATAATCAAATATTTGCAACAATAAATTAAATTCATGCACTGGATAAAAAATAAATGGTGTTATGGCGTCGGTGTCGGCAACTCTTATAATAACACTTCCTCCGAAAAAAATAAAAATACTACCGTCGAAGCTTTTTTTACTGTCTTTTTCCAAACTATATTTTGCAATTTCTTGAGGACGCATTGTTACACTGTATTACTCATATTCATATACATTTTATATAAAAAAAATGATATAAAATTTTAAATATAATAACTCTTTACTTATATATTATTTCAATGTGTAAAGTGCTATTTTTTTAGGAAAAAACACTTTTAAAAACATTACTTCTTATTTAAAGTGTAAAAGTTTTAATACATATACAACTTCAAATAATTATATTCCATATTCATTGCATCTTTCTTCATATAACTTGTCAACATTCTCTAAATGTGTTTCGTCGTACATTTTGATGACGTCTTCGCCCAATCGTTTATGTAATAAGCCAGGCATGACATGAGCATCTTTGTAATCATAACAGTATTTACTATCATTGAAATTGTTATGATTATTTTGTAAAATAGAAGTCCCAAATGAACTATGCGTATTGTAACTCACTATACCATTTTTAACTTTTTCGTCTTTAACATACTCTGTGTCGTCTATTTGTTGATCACAATCAATCTTTGTAGTATAACTTACATTCTCTACAACACCTTCAATTGAATTGTATTCCGATTTTATAGTCTTATATCCAAAATTACTAGCCATTCGAATCATATTTTCCGTATTGTCGTCGTGATTTAATTTTCCAGATTCCATGTCTTCCCAATATTTGTTAAATTTCTTAACATCGTCGTGAGTTTCTTCATATATATCCATAAAAGAAGGCAGCTCTCGTGTTTCAGAATCATATTTTTTTACATCTTCCTCTCTATATTTTTTTAAATCATCACAGGCTTTTATATCGCTTTCTATGTCTCGCTTATTTATTTCATCGCAAATTGTTTTATATCCATCTATTACCACATGCATCTCTTCATCTTTGACACCTGGATTTCTATCAGGGTGAACAATCAAAGCTAAATTGAAATACGCTTTTTTAGCATCTCGTAAAGTTGCGTCCTCTTTTGATAACCCAAATAACCCCCAGACGTCCATATTAAAATATAATTTACTATATATCTTACTAAAAAATGATCGCACACGTTCCCTCATTTAAAAAATGATGACATACAGTCCTTAAGTTATTACAATACGAAACATATACAAAACACAAGCTTCTTCTAGATAATAATTTATCATAAAGGAAATAACACATAACATGTCTACATATTCACAACCACTCTCGTGGGTGTTGCTCCAGAAATACACTCTGCGTGCAATCCAACACAAGGTTCCAATCGTATCGTGTGTAGTCAAATTACAATCATTGATGCGTGGATTCATTGCTAAAAGAAAGATCACTTGGTTAAAAGAATCCTTAGAAGAAGGTGGAAGAGCTGAACTGTTCAATTACATCAAAAACCTGAAACATAGCAAATCATTACGCTTTGAGGGATGGATTTCGGAATGGTTCTTGAACAAAGGATTTGGATTTATAAGATTATCTTTAAAAGATAAGGCATTTGACAATATCCCTAAGGATAAACACGGCCCGCGTCTTACAATCTTTTGCATGCGTAGTGAATTTAGATTCCTCGCGGTTTATCCACGAGGTGCTGTCAATTTCCGTCTTAAACAAAATCCGAAATTTCCAAATAATTTCATGGCAACTGATATTATCGAATGTGATCGTATTGCAAATCTAAACAAGCATTATGATCCATTGCCTACCCAAAATAAAAGCAAAGAAACAAACATATATGATAACTGTGGAGGAATGGAACGTTATCATGGTAAGATTGAATCTTTTAATAACAAGATAGGAACCGGTGTCATTAAGTATTGTGATCTCGGAGATATCAATTACCATATCTTCTTTCATCACAGAAACTTCAAGAAAGTCAAGCATTCATCGTGTAGTACCTATTTAAAAACAGGACAAAATGTAAGTCTTGAAGTTGGTCGTAATAATATCAACCCTTCTCTTCTAATGGCTGTCAAAATCATTCCTGTATAAGTACCCGTATACCCGATTAAAACAATAAAAATCAAAAAAACACATAAAAACATATAAAAAACATAAAATATTAAAATATAAAATTTTTTTTTTTAAGCTTATTAATGAATGCTATAAATGAATTACCCAATTCAATAAATGAATTACCCAATTCAATAAATGAATTACCCAATTCAATAAATGAATTACCCATCACTAACGATGTCACAAATACAATGAAAGATACTGCGGAAAAGGTAACTAGTAAAATACAAACTACTGTATCACAAGCATCTGAACAAGTTAAAAAAACAACAGAATCTGTAAAAGAATTAATCAAAAATCCGAAATCAGTAGGTGAAAGTATGCAAAATTATGGATTATGGAAAATTGCTATTATTATTTTTGTTGGAATACTTGCTATTATAATTTTAACTAGATTATACAACTACTATAAGACTGATTCTAGAAATGTATCCGACATACTCAACAATGAAATGGCATTTAATTTGTGGCAAAACTCTCCAATGTCAACTATGGGAACATTTAAAACAAATACAGACGACATATACGCCCCAAGTTCTGAAGACAACCAAATCACATATACTATGCTTATAAAGGTTATAGAGTGGGATCCTACAAATTCAAATGGCAAAAAAGAGTTATTTCACCATGGAATGGGAGAATGCTGTGATGTTAAAAAAAATGATATCATAAATGTTCAATTTGATAGTGAAAAAAATGATATTCTAATAAATATTAAAACACAAAAAGAATGTGAAACATCTATTCATACATTTACTTCCCACAATGTTGCATCCGGTAAAGATAGAATATGGATGATTGCAAATAAAGAAGATCAATCAAATAAATTATATAGTCGTAAAAACGATGGGTCCGATTGCTGGTCTCATGTATCATTACCTGTAATTACCAGTAGTGTTTTAAAAGATATTGAGGTTGTATCATACCCTAATTTTTTAAAAAAACCAGATGATATTTTTATTATGACTACGGGAAACAACTATACCTATATTTATAAACTTATATTCCTTGATTTAAAACAAACTATATCTTTATTCCCTATTCTAGAAATTAATTACATTTGTAGTGAATTTTCAGCTGTACTAATAGATAATCAAAATTATAACTTTATTCGATTTACAGTACGTGATGATGAGGACAGAACCTTATATTCTGATTACGATATAATGAATAATACGTCAAGTGATATAACGCCCGACACTACTACAACTGATTTATCACTCCCAGTTGACACAAAAGATAATCTCTATAAATTAAACGATACTGGTACATTATTTAAATGTCAAAAACCATGTAAACAAAATGAGTACGAAATCGACGGTGAGCACAACTATAGTTTTAAATCTATTTCTTCAGATGAAAACAAATTATGGGGTTTAACAAAAAAAGAGAATTCGAGTCAGAAAATATATTCAAAAGAAAACGATTCAGACGAGTGGCTATTAGTAAAAAATAATATTATAGATGATCCAATTGAATCCATTAATTCATCGTATGATTCAAATTCAAAATTATGGACTATGAAAAATAAAAAAATTAGCTCTTTGTCCAAATGTACAAGAGTAAACGTAAATACACCTATTGATGATTGTATGGGCGATGAAAACAAACAAAATCATGCTGTTGAATCAATATCTCTTAAAAATATTCCCATCGGAAAACCATTTCATCTGGCAATAACATTAACATCCAAAAGATGCGATGTATATTTAAATGGTAAATTAGAAAACACCAAAATATTTGAAGGAAAAAGACCTTCTGAAACACAAACAAAACAATTTCGTTTTTTCGGAACTCAATCACGAATAAATGGAATGATATCAAATTTTAGATATTTACCATTTCCATTAGAAGTAAACCATATACAATCACTTGCACGTATAGAAACAGACCCAATACTTTCAAAGAAATATGGATGTGCAAGTGGAAATACATATTCAAGTAATTATTCTAAATCCTCAGAAAATATTGAAGATATTCATCAAGATCTTCATAAAAAAATGAGTTCTTGGTGGTGGCCTTTTTAAACAATAAACGTTTTTATCAACTGTTTTATTTCATCAGGTAAACTACGAATGTCGCTAGAACAGGCTATTATACTCGTGTTCGTGCTTGTATGATCTATCTCTTTTACTATATGTATTAATGCTTGTCGTATAGTAACATTACTGGCATTTTTTTTAACATCTGCTCCCAGTAATTTTATATATTTTTTTGGATATTTTATATTTTTTAGTAAATTTATGATTAAATTTAAATCTAAAGTAACTTTATTTTGTTTTAAAATATCAATAATATCTTCTTTTGCAACTCCATAAATACCATATTCTCTTCCCAGAACTATTATAAGAGAAGGTGGCATCATATCTATAAAATTACCAAATAAAGTGTCATAACATCTCGTATTTAATCGTCTCTTTTTTCTTAGTTTGTATATCTTTGTGTCCAAAAAATGCGACGCTCTTATAAAAAACATATGCATATAGTAATTATTTGATAATGTTTCATCTCTTACTTCTTTGATTCTATCTAAATTATTACAATGTAAAAATACATACTCGGCTTTTTTCATGATTGGTATAAATTTTCTAAACAAAAATAGCCTTTGAGATTCATTATAATATGAAATTTTTATATTGCCTGTTATTACTGTATCTATTTCGTATTTGCCAATTGGTTCATCCATTTATGTATTACAATATTTATAATTTATAAATATTACATACATATAATGACAAACTGTAATAATAGAAATCCAAATCCACCTTGTAATAGAGGTTTTATTAAAAAAGAGAAATTGTTAAAATCTGGTAAAAAAACAAAATGTTGTTACAAATCTAAAGTAAAAACTATAAAAAAATATAACACAAAAAAAGTGAACCTAGATTGTGAAAAAGGATTCGAACAAAGAGAAAAAGTATTAAGTTCAGGTAAAAAACAGATAAAGTGTTACAAGATTAAAAAAGATTATACAGACTGTAGTAATAGAAACCCTACCCCTCCATGTGAAAAAGGTTTTTATGAACGTTACAACCTCGTTAAAAAACAGAATTGTTGTTATAAAACAAAAAAAAATATAATTAAAAAAAGTGGTATAAATAAAAGTAGACATATTTTGGTACCCGATATCAACTATAGTATGTGGGACACCCGAGTCGACCCCACCACGGACAAAACTTTCTACCATAACGTGATGACGGGTGAGAGCTACTGGGCAATTCCCCCTGAAGGTCGCCCTCTTTTGAAAATAAAACCTAATTCTGAATTAATTATTACTATCAAGTCACTTGTACCAGATGAGGTAAAAGAACTAAGCTTTAAAATAATGCCTTTTACAAAAATAGAAAAAATGTTAGCAATATATGCAAAAGAAAATAACACTACTATTGACAATCTCGGTTTTTTCACTACTAATAATAAAAATAACATACCTCTACATGAAAAACTGTATGATAAAAATCCAAAAAAAATAGGTTTTAAAAAAAAAGAAACTATGTTCGCATTTGTGAAACGTCCTTTACCAAAAAAAATAAATACACCAAACAAATCAAATACCAAATCCTATTTACCAAGTATATATGAAAAATACAATATTAAATCATTATCGTCAACAGAACCCGATCCTGATGTATTTAATTGCGAAAAGAATGACGCTATTCAAATTCAAAATAAAGAATATAATCAATGGGAATGTCATAATTGGGATTCACCAAGTGCACAAAAAGCTATGTTAAAAAATCTACACACAAAAGCAAAATCCCAATGCTCAGAAATTATTACACCAAATCAAAGAAATGCAAATTGTTGGTTTAATTCATTTGTTATGATTTTCTTTATAAGTGATAAAGGTAGAAAATTTTTTAGAATTTTAAGAGAAACAATGATAACCGGAAAATTACCAGATGGAACAGAATTAAACGAAAATCTAAAGAAACCATTTTTTATTATGAATAAATTCATTGATTCGTTTTTATTAGGAACGAATAACAAGTTAAATTATGCAAATAGAGTAGATACAAATGAATTTATAGATAAAATCTCAAAATATTATAAATTACTACCACCAGATGAACAATATGATTACTCTGTGCATACAGGAGTGGAAAATAAAAAAACCAAGAGATGGGAGTCCATGTTTTATGAAGTAGATCAACCCGGAAATCCTTACATTTATTATAAAAGTCTTTTGAAACTAATTGGATTTGAACCTTTTTCTATGTTAGGAATTACAGGAGAAAATCCTAAAGAATTTAATAAACATATTGAATGGTATGTAAGTAATTATGAAAAATTACCACATATAATTGTTGCAGAATATCACGATACACCATATTACCGTAAGAAAAGAAAATCATATAACATACCCATCGAATTTGAATATAAAGATGCAAAATGGGTTTTAGATAGTGCTTCTTTAAGAGATACATACAGACAGCACTTTTCATCATATGTAACATGTAATGGTGAATCTTACTTATTCGACGGAGGGGCACTTAATAAGTTTTACCCACACGATTGGAAAAAATATATAAATACAAATCAAAAATGGAAAACAGGCCCAGAACTCAGTGAAATATTCAGTTTTTCAAATGGATATCAATTACTATTTTATTATCGTGCTTAATTTATAGGAAACTACATATCAAAGATTGAATATCCTTCAGTTTAATTCATTATACGATGTTTTTATTTTATCAACCCAATATTTTTTATATAACTTATCAAAATTATAATCCTTTTTAGAAGTCAATTCTTTATATTTATTATTTAAATATGGTATAGTTATGTCTTTGTAGTCTTTTACGAGTATTACAGGTAAATCGTCAAATACGGAATCTATAGGAGATGATATTATTATAGGTATCGTACCTACAAGAAGTGATTCCCATGTTCTGTGTGTATCAATACCTCTTCCTGGAGGACTCACGCTAAATCTATATTCGCTTAAATTCTCAAGATAACTTTCAAATTCTAAAGACCCGTTCTTTTGAAAGTTATTCTTTGATAATTCTGTAGTGCTTTTTACTCTTACATCTTTGTGTGATTTATAAAATGGTTTTGAAGTAGTATTGCTAAAATTAAAATACAATTCTTTATTTTTTGATATTCCACCATAAAATCTCTCTTTTGGATTTGTAAAATATCTATTAAATATTCTGTTGTGGATATTTATATCTTCTCCGTGAAATTGAGTTGTATACCATTGCATTTTTGGACCCAATGGTAAAGGACGAATCTTTTCATGAATAACACATGCATTTTTACAATACCAACATATTAATTCTTTTTTATTTAAAAAATCATTGACCTTTGTTAAAATATTCTTATCATTATTAGGATATTCCATGTATTGTGCACAATGATCGTCGTTACTTGCAGTGATTAAAACAAATTTTTTGTCTATTTTCATCAATTCATCTAAATATTTAAAGAGCAAATCTGTTTTTATAAATAATATTCCACCATTGAATTCAAAGTGATTAAATTTAACTCTGTTATTTGTTACAGATACATCTGCTATATCAAGCCACGTGTCAACATTATAAAATAAAAATCTATGTACATTATCCTCAAAAAACATACTCCAAGCCATCGGATGTCCCCTAAGATAATTCTTTTTAACCCATGTGAAGTCTCCTACGGATTTGTTCTCTAAAGAAAGAGTCTTTTCATTATAATGACCACAAGACATATGAGTATATTTTTCGTAATCTTTACCATTTATATAATTTCTATATTGAATATGGATTGATACGGTTGACCCCTGTGAACCAATGAATAAATCAGAATGTTCGCATAATTTTTTTTGAATAATAAATTCCGCTACACTTGTTGTCTTGAAATATTTTGTTAAAATATTCTTATGATCTCCATTCAATAAATCTTCCGTAAAAATAAATTTATTTTTATATTTCTTAAAAAAAGGATTATCTCTTCTATCGGTCATAATAAGTACTTTGTTGTATTTATTTACGATATCTTCTATATTTTTCTCAATTGAATTATTACTACAACTAATTGCACTCAAAGACTTGTGAACATCCCCGAATCTTAAATGTATTGCTACTATATTTTTACTCGGTCCAAGATTTTTCACTATATCTTTATATATTTTTTCAATAGGTTCGATTTGTTCAGATAAATCATTTGCAATCTGACTCATAAGGATGTATCTCTCTTTTGTCGTATAAAAATTAGTAAAAAAACGAGACGCATTGCTTTTGTCAATCTTTATTTGCTTTATTTCTAAATTATACAAGTCATCTAAAATAGATGGATCCATATCTGAACGAGAATGTACAAATGCACTTCTATTTTTTGCAAATTTTTGATGTACAAATTCATTATCTATAAATACAAGATTGCTTAATTTTGTTTTTAAATCAATTCTTTTACAAGATGGTATTGGTTTATAAGGATGAACTGAAAAACCATATTCCAAATGACGTTTGAACTTATTTGAAATATAATCCACCAATATACCATAGCATTTATTAGGCTGACCACAGTGTACAAGTGGATGTTGTATAAATAATCGCAACGCTCTTTTTGATATATTTGCAAGATATACAGCCGTTTCTAAAGAAAAAAGTTGGTTATAATAACCAACGCCAGTAAACAATATAAAAATTAATTCAGGAACAATTATATTTTTATCTGAATATTCGGATATACTATAATCATTACGTTTTGCTCCAGGGGCGTCCTCCCCAAATTTTGCCTTTAAATATATAATCCCATTCGGAGGTAATCCTTTTGCATGGGAAAAAGAATTACCAACCGGAGCTTGTATATCTGCATATGATTTTCCTCCTTCTGGAAATCCTCTAAAACCTATATATATATATTCATCTTTAATAAAGTGAAAACAACCTGGTCCCTTTTTATGAACAACGGCACAATGCTGTCTTCCGATATTATGAACCACCACAGCAGATTTGGGATCTTCGTTTTTACAAAATAATATATCATATTTCACAGAACTCGCTATCTCCCACTTATGTTGACTTAAATCTGTATATTCAATCATAAATGGTCCTACAATTTGGTCAACTTTGAATAGTTCCTCTAGTTCTGTTTTGGTTTTCATTATGATCTCTTTTTCTATTTCATAGGATTTATCTATTATTTCTTTATTATTATCGCATATCTCATTTTCATCCTCTATTACTATATGTTCGCATATATTCATATTATACAATCCAGAAACAATATTCTCTTTTACGAATTTTTTCCAATTCTGAACACTCATTTGCGTGAGCCATATCTGATGAGAACCAACTGGGGTTGGGTAAAAAACCCGTTCAATCGCAAATGCTTTGTGTAGTTTTGAATTAAATTTAGGATATTTAAAATCTGATTGTGAACAATAAAAAATATCTTCATTCCCTCTATGAATCTTTTCAAATTTTGTATTTTTAAACATACTACATGCTTTTTGCACTTTCTTTATATTTCTTAAAGAAAAACCACCATTCCCAGCAGGATACTTCGCACATTGATTATCTAATCTCCACGGAGAACCTATATAATCGTATTCAAAATAACATTCTGGTATCTTTCTATAAATTAAAGCATCGGTTTGATATATTAAAATATTTGAAAAATTAGAGAAATTATCATAAATTTGAGGTTGTTTGAGAAAAGCAGAATATGTACCTCTATCTAAATTCTTATGTTCCGTCTTTATTAACAACATATTTTCCCAATCTTTAAAAGTATTTTCCACATATTCTGCATTTATGGTTCCATATATCATAGCTATACCTATTTCTTCTGGAGAATAAACACGTAATACTGCATTCATTACCCATTCAATCTCCTTTTGTATCCTAAACTCAATTAAGCAAATTACTAATTTTCCACTTTTAGAAAATTTTAAAGATCCAATTGGTTTGGGAATTTGTGATAATAATTTAGTATATTCTAATAATCTAGGATGCATTAAACATATAATAGAATAATTTCAATCATTATTTTTCGCAAAATTATTTGATTGACAAGATGGAAGCTATACAGATTGTGAAAGGTGTGTATGCCATTAAATGTAGCCCATCTACAGTCATTATTCAATATATAAACCAACATATGGATTGTTACATGCAATTTTTAGAACAGTTGTTAAATCAATGTTGTGAAGATCATACCGCGGTCATACTGAACAAATGAATCGTTCGCAATGACTACCCACTACAAGATTCACATATTTCATACTTGCTATCATTGCTGTCATTTGTTACTTTTACAGGAGTTATTGTAAATGTCTGTGCCTTACCCCTTGGTCTAATCCTTAAATAATAAAGTCCTGTTTTCAAACCAGATTTCCAAGCATAAAAATACATACTTGTTAGAGTATCAAATTTAGGATCCGTCTGAAATAAATTCATACTCTGGCTTTGACATATAAATCTACCTCTATCCGCAGCCATATCGATTATTGTTTTTTGACTAATATTCCAAACTGTTTTATAAATATTCTTAATATATTTTGGTATTTTATTTATTTCTTGAACACTTCCTTCGTATTTTAGAATTTCATTTTTCATTTCCTCATTCCATAAACCCAATGTGTATAAATCTTCTTGTAAATATTTATTCAAAATAATAAATTCTCCTGCAAGAGTTCTTCTCACATATATATTGGATGTAATCGCTTCAAAACACTCAGTATTTCCTAAAATTTGTGCAGTTGATGCAGTTGGCATAGGAGCCACAAGTAAACTATTCCGAATACCGTGTTTCATTATCTCTTCTCTCAATCCATCCCAATCATGTTCTTCCATAAATTTGTATTTGGGTTTTCCATCCCATAAATCAAACTGAAATTTACCATAACTCATTGGCGATCCTTCAAAACTGGAATATGCACCTATATATCTTTTCCCGTTTTTAATCTTCGAGGTCTCTTCGGGAATTAATTTTAAATTATTTCTAAGATCATCTCTCGTGGGATCAGAAGATAATTCACGAATCATTAATTCCCTCTTTTTTGTTATTGACAATGATTCCTTTAACGCTCCGTAATATATCGTTTCGAATATTTTTGAATTGATCTCTCTTGCACATTCAGTATCAAAACCAATTTTCATTTTAAAAAATACATCGGCCAAACCCTGAACACCTAAACCGATTGGTCTGTGTAATAAATTTGAACTCTTTCCACTATCAATCGGGTATGTTGTTCTATCAATAACTTTATTTAAATTTTTAGTAAGTATCATAGCCGATTTTCTTAATCCATCGTAATCATAATCTGCAGGATATTTTTCCACAAAATCTTCGTATCCTCCAACATGTTCTTTATTTCCGTCCTTTTCTACATAGATTTGGGGGTATGTTGTATGCTTTTCATTAAAAATTACTTCGTAAGATAAATCCCATTTCTGACACCAGTCTTCGGCAAGTTTACAAAATATACATCCTTTTTTTGATGATAATTTAATTTTTGCTCCATTCAATTTTTTTGGACCAATCACAAAATTTGGAAGCGAAATACTCGCCAAATTACATACAGCCGTCTCATTCATTGAATTTCTTTCTCCGGAATATTCTACGATCTCGCAACATAAATTTGAAGATCGTATGGTACCTAAATTTTTTTGATTTGATTTTTTATTACATGCATCTTTATATAACATATATGGAGTTCCTGTTTCTATTTGACTTTCTAATATTTTAAACCATAATTCCTGTGCAGGAATAGAAGTACCCTTTCCTTCATTTTCATATTTTGTATATAATTTATTAAAATCTTCTCCATATACATTTGGTAGACCAGGACATTCGTGTGGACACATCAACGTCCAATTTCCGTTTTCTTGTACTCTTTTCATAAAAAGATCAGGTATCCATAACGCATAAAATAAATCTCTTGCTCGAGCCTCCTCAGCACCTTGATTTTTCTTCATGTCTAAAAATTCTAATATATCACCGTGCCATGGTTCTAGGTAGATTGCAAAAGAACCATTTCTTTTTCCACCACCTTGGTCTACGTATCTGGCAGTGTTATTAAATACCCGTAACATAGGCACAATCCCATTCGAAACACCCATTCCTCCCGCGATCAATGAACCTCTACTGCGAATGTCATGAATATGAATACCTATACCACCTGCCATTTTTGATATTAATGCACAATCTTTCAAACTATCATAAATACCATTAATACTATCCTCATTAATACCCATCAAAAAACACGAGGCCAATTGACCTTGTGTCGTTCCCGCATTAAAAAGTGTAGGTGTTGCGTGAATACATTTCTTTAAAGATAAATAATGGTAACATTCAATTGCGTCCTTTAAATCACTTCCGTGAATCCCCAACGCAACACGCATAAATAAATGTTGTGGACGCTCTACTATTTTTTTATCTGATTTTAACAAATAACTTTTTTCAAGTGTTTTATAGCCAAAGTAATCAAGTAAATAATCTCTGTCATAATCAATAACCTGATTTAATTTATCTTTGTTCTTTTTTACAATATTATATAGTTCATCTGATACAATTGTAACCAATTCACCGCGTGAATTTTTAGAACATCTCAATTGCTCAATTACCTCTGAAAATGAAGGCGATGTTTTCTTATGATGATTCGAAATTGAAAGACGAGAGGCCAATTCACCATAATCTCTATGTTCCGTGATCATGCAAGCACAAATTTGTGCAGCAAGTTCATCTAATTCACATGTTTCTACACCAGGATATATATCTGCACATACTCGTTGTGCAAGTTTTATATAATCTATTTCAAGTGATTTACCCTTCATTTTAATCAATTTTCTAAGTCTATTTGAAACTTTGTCAAATGATACAGTTTCTTTTGTGCCATCGCGTTTCAATACATACATAATCTCAACCGTATCGTTCATTAACATAACAAATTATATACTCATCTTTTATTTAAACTTATTTATATCAAAATCAATGTAGACTACAATAAGGCGTTATTCATCCAATCACGTATAGTACACGTACATATTTTCATGCAAGCTGTCATGAAAAAAGTAGTATAAGAATAAAAAGATAATATTAATATGAGGAAAAACGGTATGCTCCGATAATGTTTACTAATAACAGTAACTTGTTGTAAACATGGTTCCAAGGAACCGAACTCCCACCCGATAACTTACTCTCTGATGCCCGATTAAAATGATTAAAATAGAAAAATGTCTAAAAAGACATGTAATAAAAGTGAAAAAATACGATCTCCTACATAATATTATTAACTGTTGGCGGAAATGTATTATGAAACAACGCGAATACAAATATAAATTATATGGACGAATATCTTCTCTAGACGTCGAAGCGGTTAAAAAAATGGTACGAAAATATACATTAAATCAATCGAGTTTAATAAAAGATGCCCTAGTTGTATTATTCGAAATTTCAAGACACGGCAAATTTTACACGTTCTATAGTTATGATCCACATAGTACCGACGCAGTCGATCTATTTAATAATGGCACAACTAATCAACCGACGATTACATGGAAACATAGAATAGAAGCTAAAGAAAAAAGAGCTTTGCGATTATTGCGTTTTTTACTAAAAAAAGGATGTGATCCAAATGACAAACGATTTATTGAAAATTTAGTATTAAAAAATAATTATCATTGCAAAACATTTTTTATTAAAATTCTCGAAATGTGCTATACATATGGTTTAGATGAAAATATTTTATTAAATATTTTAAAAGAAAACAATAAATATTTTAGTCTTTGGGAGTTATATTATATTATGCCAGTATTGGACATCCATAAAAACAAACTGTTTGCAAAAGATACTGTTAATTTATGTATCGGATGGTCTACTAAAAAAAATTTTTTATATACGCTTGTCAATAACGGAAAAGGAGATTTATCCATATTAAACGATGATGTTATTGGTGTAATTATATCTTTTATATATTTTGTATAAAGAAGATACATGCCTTATGTTTGAGACATACCTATTTTTGAGATAATTGCGGGATTTTCTCCCAAATCAATAACAGCGGCGGCAGGGTCAGTTGCATTAAATGGTGCGGCGGAATGTCCCATACTACTAGTATCACCATCAATCAATTTGCTAGCAGAATATGTGGAATTGTATTCACCTGGATATATAGATGCAGTTGGTAAGCCATTTGTAAATTTAGAAGTATCATTACCAAAAAAATCAATTCCATTTTCATCTATGAATGATAATTCAGATAAATTCTATTTAGCTTCTCCGTTGTTCCAACCACTTGCTCCTAAGTCCGCGGTTGCTTTTTCATGATTAAATTGAATTCTGATATATAGTTGTATTAAATGTAGATTGAATTGCGAGTGGTTCGGGTTCGGATCCAGATCCAGAAGGTGGTGGATATTATCCCCAGTATAAATTGTTTATTTCCATATCTGTCCTCGACATCATAATGAGCAGATACCATTCAGTAACATTTGCCCAAGACCACGAGTCTGTCACATTTGATACAGTAATATTTCCGAATTGAGATGAAATCCGAGAATTTTGTCCATTGTTGTATATCTCAATTTGAACAGAACCTGGGATGTTGGAACTGGTGTCAGCCCATCCTAACGTCTGTTCGGCTGGGTTAGTATTGAGATCCGTAGAATTGAGTGACTGAAAACCAGTTTTATTTGAATTATTCGATCTAAATTGTCCTCCCATGGGAGCGTTCGCAACTCCACCATGTGAATGATGTGTTATTCCGTGACCCCTGGACCAATTGGGGAATGCAACACTGCCGTTTTGGCTCTGAAACCATCTTGTTAAATTTGGAATACCCCACTGATCCCATTTCTGCAATGTAGTTGGTAATTTAGAACATAAAGATACATATATATACCCATCTGTAGGACCTACAACATCAAAACTCAAAGTACCATCAAGTCCATCTAAAGGAACTATTGTATAAGCATCATCATTTATTGAACCATGTGATCCTGAACCACCAACACTATAAGCATTCATATCTGTAGTGAGCGATAATGTAGCAGGATTCCAAGAAAACCCACGTGCACTCCTCAAACCATATACTGTTGGAATTGTGCTAACAGGTTCTGGTTCCGGCTCTGGTTCGGGTTCTGGCTCTGGTTCGGGTTCGGGTTCGGGTTCCCAAGCTCTCATTTCTCCTGTGAATTTGTAGAAAATATTTTTCATCGATATGTTGCTATCATTGCTATCGGTATTTTCTAAATTAATTAACATAGCATAATTTCCAGAATCCAAGAATTTTTCTGCTCCAAAATCATCTTCGTTGTATATTTTAACATTAAAATTTTCATTTGAATCTAGTAAACTATCCGAATTGTTAGAATCCTGTATCTCGTAAGAGTAACCTAAAATATCAGTTCCATTATTCATATATCCTATATTTGTATCAGAAACCCGTTGAATACGAACATATAATTTCGCATTACCATCAATTTCGTCACACGTAAACTCATTAAAAGTCAAATTATCAATTCTATAATTATCAGGTATGGTAAATTTCAAATGGTCGTAATGATCATTGGTTTCTTTATTCCAAACAAGGTGATTCTCAATTATAATATCATATACATCTTCTGTTGTATCGTACATAGGAGTTACTTCTGTCGGAGGTGTGTCTATGTACATTAAACCTGCATAATCTAGAATTTCCGG
>Ga0114997_10000867_pt1 | contig 25212 bp, 29 predicted proteins | sample ArcticOcean_MG_C_2_FD_87045 | JGI IMG/M metagenome (GOLD analysis project Ga0114997, IMG submission 87045) | Marine microbial communities from western Arctic Ocean - ArcticOcean_MG_CB4_136 | ecosystem: Environmental > Aquatic > Marine > Oceanic | place: Arctic Ocean: Canada Basin | collected... | reverse complement strand
TCATTGTGCACTGTTACCGCGTAACTTATTTTCATAATTTATTGACCAATTAGAGAATAGAACTTATCCATGGCATCTTGAAATTTATTTTGATCAAATGTTTCTGGGTCATCAATATCAATGATATGAGTATGATACTCAGCCGGCTCTTTACCTTCAATTGGATAATTTACTTTTTCATCAGTTGACAATTCTCTCACAGGAGCTACCTGCCATTTATAATCATCCTTTGATGTTCCGGCAGCATATAGACATCCTAACGGTGTCCTCAACGTTGCAAGGTACCAAATTTGGTCCAATAAAGGATCTATGTATTTAGTATCTTTATATAATTGCGGTATTGTTAATTCATATTCTGCAATTAAAGGACTTCCAAGTTTAAATCGTTCTGATGTTGTATATCCTGATTCCATGCATATACGAGCCTCTGTATTAGTCAATTCGTCGGCTTCAATTAATATACATGAATTTCCTGTAAATGGTGATACAGCATCATAATCTAAATTTAATCCTGTTTTATTATTTGTAACTTCTATCTTTGTTTCTTTTTTCATGCTTCAACCTTTTTTAATTTAGGTAATTTTAATGTAGGCCGATTGCCAGCCGTTTCTAATTTAGGTAATTTCAGCTCTACACTTAATGGTATTTCTGATAACATAGTATTAAATACTTCTGTCATTTTATCCATACTAAAATTAGTACGTATGTGATGAGGTTGCTTTCTAGACTTTTCCAGATACCTTTTGTAATTTTTATAGATATCTTTAATAACCTTACTTGCAAATTGGTATTGCACTGTAAACCACTTGGACTCTTTAAGAAGAAATCTATCCGCAGCCGATGCATGTACATCTGTTAATGAGCCTGTTAATAATGTGCAATATTCTGGATGTAAAAAATCTAAGTGTCCACTCCAATTGGGAGCAACTACTGGCTTACCAGTCAAACTAAATTCTGCTAATGGTCGGCCAAATCCTTCACCTTTTGTAAATGAAATCATGGCTTTAATCTTTGGATGATTATATAGCGAATTCATTTCGTGGTCTGATAAGTCTCCATGCAATAAATATATACTTGGGGCGGCCGTACCATAATGCGATAGTATACTAGAAATCTTAGTCTGAAGTTGGTCCCTATCCATTATACTAAAACCAGCACCACTTCCTTTAAATACTAGAGCAGGTTTATTCTGCCTTGCAGTATGCTTAAAAGTTTCACAGAAGGTTTTGATTGTCATTCCTATATCCTTTCTATCTTGGCCGATATCACCCTTCATCCAATGACCAACCATAAGGTAACAAAAGGATTCAGGTATCTGAGCTAATTCATCTATTACCGGTGGATCGAGCTCATTTGTTTTATGATATATATCTAAATCTAGGCCTTCAAATAAAACTTTAACTGGTGTGGTACATTTAAGTTCTCCTTCTGGTTTATTTGTCTGGTTATTAACTCTAGTAAATACTGAATTTTTTATTGTATTGGCCGTGAATTCAGATGTCGCAATTACTAAGTCCATCCTATTACATCCTTCTATACAATCAGATGGAAGTACGGTTGTCTCTACTCCTGCCGTTATCCCAATATTAAATTTTCCTGGCTTAACTGGCTTACCATCTGGTCCTATACAGAACTCATTTGGAACTGATATTTGTATAAAAATATCAGGTTGTCGTTGTAACTTCGTCTTTAAGAACAAATCAATAATTGGCTTGTCCTTAGGATCTTGTTCATTTAATGCATTCATAGGACATGCTCCCCATGGTAATGATATAATCTTAATATCATATTTATTCATTGCAATTAGACTTCTTACTAGGTCTCTTGTATGATTTCCATATCCAGATCTGGTTGCAACTGGTCCTTGTACTATTACTAATGGTTTTGTATCTATCATGATATAACTCCTGGATTTTCTATTTTACTTTTTAATTTCGATTTATATAATGTAAATCTTTTTCTCGGCGTCCAATTTTTAAAACAAGTGTCAATACATTTACTCATCTGTGAGCTCATCCTCTTTGCTGACATATTAGATTCATCACCCATTACCCAATTATACCCCGCTTCGGCACATACTGTCCTGGACTCTAATGGCATATTATACCAATATTGCATTGCATCTGCCACATCTTTATAAGATGCCCTATCTGAAAATATATAAGGTGTCATTGGAGATCCTTGTATCGACCTATTAGATGGAAATACTGGCTTTGCCCATATACCATGTTTTGTATATGTTGCATTATGATTACTTGGAATGTCAGTTGTAAAATCTACCCATTTCCCATCTTCATCTTCAAATCTCATATGGTCTTGCAGTCCACCCGTTACATTATTTATAATCGGCGTCTTGGTCATCAATGCCTCTGTTCCGGATAATCCAAATCCCTCATTATCTGCAATATTAATTACTACATCTGACATATTATAGAAGAAGTTTAGTGACTTGAGGTCTATTCCACCATTCGTAATTTCTATTTTATAATCAGGACATAACGCATCTTTAACAGCATTTAAATCTGTACCGTTTTCATCACTTGCTTGAGTATTCATTAGTAATACACATTTATCCGATTTCTCTTTTGGTAATGTATCACAGAAAGTTTTATATGCTAAAATTAAATCTGCAGGCTGCTTCCTTCTAATATTTCTATTGTTCCAGAAAAATACAAACTCAACATCAAGTTTACTTTTAAATGCATTCACAAAATCCGTATATTCTTTATGCTGTGCATGTAATGGATCTATTGGATAAAATTCTTTCTCATTAATTCCATGTGGTACATATTGAACGGCCCAATCTGGCTTAGGATATTTCCTCAAAACATTTTTTACAATATTCTGGGTTTGTTTGGAAATATTCATTATTAAATCACATGACTCATAAAATGGCTCATTCCAAAATGGATATGGCAAATCATCCCATATATTATAATACATGAGCGGAATGGTTTGTCGTAATTCATGTTCCATATTATATAACCATCCCCAGAATCTAGGATCCGTAAAATGTAATATAGCATCAGGCTTTTCTAATCGTATCAGTTCTTGTAATACCTGAGGGTTTCCATATCCCGATGATGCATATATTTTAAGGTATGCATTTTCAATATTTTCTTTTTGGCCGACTTCTTGTGATAAATCAAATATCTGATTTTCTTGTGGATGCTTTACTGCAGCCCCTAACTGTACCCAATCATATTTATCTAATGTACCAAAAACAAAATCACGTGATACATTTGCAATACCCGAATGCATTCGTAAGTCATCTGATAGTAATAATATCTTTTTCTTTTTTGGCAGATTTGGGTCAATCTTTCTTAACTTGGGTAACTTTATTTGTTCCATAATATCCTTTATAACCGTTCTTTTAATTTAATATAAATATGCTTTTGCATGATTAAACACCCTTTAATGCCTTCTTTTTTTGATTAATTATTCCATAAATATTTATAGAAATGATTATCAAACTCAATACCAAATGACTAAAATTATCTATGAAGAAATCATATGTAATCCAACCAATATCTCCTACTATCCATGTGACCATTGCCCATGTAAAATTACTTCTAGCATTTAGTATAAATCCTATCAATACTAATACTGTACTTGCCCACCCTAAAACTTCTATCATGTTATTATTGTTACTGGTTTATTCAATTTCTTGGTTGATTTAATAGCACTTGCACTGCCATTTGCTACTACACCTGATGGTATAAATGCCATCATTACATTACATGCCTTTGCCATTAATATATTTCTATGATGGAATTGTGATACATGGTATGGTTTACCATAATAATTTTCAGACATCGCCGAGTATAGATTCTTAGCTGTATGTGCAGGATTATATTCTTGATATTTAATTCCAAACTCAAGTGCAAACTTTCTTACAAATTTATCTGCTCCTTGTTGAGCTCCTCCTGATATTACAATTAATTCATTTCCAAATTTTTGTTTTAATTGAAATAATGCATCCTTTATTTTGCGTACATTTTCATACTCTCTACTTCCTATCATTGCAACTTTCATTCTTTAATTCTTGAAGCAACAGGGCACAAATCTGGTTGGTCTTTAAATTCACACCACTTACAGTTTTTATTATTCTTTCCTGCTATTGATGGATATGGACGATTTACATACTCTCCATCATCCTTGAAGCTGGAATCAACAAATCCTTGTATTGATGATGCCAATGCATTTCTGGTAGGCTTGCCGGATGCAGGTGCAAATTCTGTGATACGCTTTTGAGGAAACATTGCACCTTCTATTAATTTACGCTTTACTATCATATATTTAATATCAATTTTTTCGACATCAAACCCATATTGATCTGCAAAGTATTTTTTATATAGTACCAACTGAGATGTCTTTGTCTTATCAGCTTTTTGATATTTATTCCATCCCATAGTCGAAGTTTTTATATCAATAATAGTTATTTTACCATTTCGTTTATCTCTAACTACTATATCTAAATAACCTAACATCATCACTTTATCATTTGTTTCATTGACTGGATGATATATAGGAACTTCAATTCCTATTAGTTCTTCATTTTTTGGCGAAAAGTATGTACTCCGTTTCTTTTTAAAGTAATCTAATATTGCAACACCATCAGAATAAAATTCATTTAATTCTCGTTTGGTGGTGAAATGAACACCCATTTTTTCAACTGACTCTTTGTATAAAGAATGCATTTGATCTGCTAGGTATTTATTAATATCAATTTCATTAGCCTTTGTTATAGATTCCTCAAACATTACTGTTAAATAATTTTGTAATGTTTCATGAAATGCAGTACCAAATAGAGTATGAATTGACTGACTAAAAGTCCTCAGGCCTTTGATATATGCTAACTCCCAATGTTTAGGACAGGTAGAATACATTGCAAATTGAGAATATGATATTTTACGATCTCCGGCTACTGGGACTCTCTGGTTATACTTTAAAAATTTATTCATATATAAATATAAGAAGAATTATCCGTAAAACCTAATTATTTGCCCCAAACTTTTGCAGAAACTATCTGCGCAATAATACCATATACTGATAGGTCCTGGAAGGTGTCTATCTCAGATTCTCCTACCTCATCATTATGGCCTAATATAATTAGCTGCTTCAACCGCTGGACTTTATCATTTACTCTGAACCATAGTCCGGTCAATGATAATTTAACATCTTCTTTAGTCGTTAAATTAGTACCAACCGATATATTACTTGGACCGTAATTCTTTTGTTTCTTACAGAATAAGATATATTGATCTGCCATAATTTCTTTAAACATTTTACATGTTTCTGGATAAGCTGCTTCACAATATTCTACGGCTGCTTCTTTGGGGTCTATAACTACCCGCCTTGGACTGTCCTTAATTGCTCCAAAAAGATTTGGATTGCCTTGTTGAATTGTTTTCATTTTAATAATTTTTTTATCTCTTTTTCTGTCTTACCGTACATCTTCATTACATCTATTAATGATTGAATTCCTTCGTTAGTCAATATTAGTATATCAATCATGTCTTCGGCCTCACTTCTACTGGTCTCATAATGGCCTTTTACGAACGTCACTAGGTCTGAATTATACTTGTCGGCCTTCTTTCCTTTAATATACTTTGCCCTAACATTGGCCTTTGGTAAAATATCATAATATAATTGATATACATGTTTTTTACTCAAAGGCCCAATTGTATATTGCTGGAATATATCTACTAATTCTATTATGTCCATATGCATAGATAACCATCTATTAATGATATAAGGACTAAATGATTTTTGATCTGCTTCCGATAAATCTTCCCAAGGTTTTTTCTTACTAGTAAGATGATTAATATGATCGAATATTGTAGCTGGTTTTTGCATTACATCATATTTTGCATCTGCTGCTGTTGTACTGGTTCCTCTTTTGGAATATTAGTAACAACACATTCTGTAGTCAACATTGTACCTGCTACTGATGCCGCCTTCTCTAATGCTATCCTTGTCACTTTAACTGGATCAACTATTCCTGCTTCTACCATATCCGTTAAAACTTCTTCGCTTCGGACATCATATCCTGCATCAGTTCCATTTACATTATGGGTTACTATCTTATTCCAAACCACATCAGGATTGAGTCCAGCATTTTCCAGGATCGAGTTGAATGGAGCTTTACAAGCTTTAACCACAATATCTCTTCCCAATTTTTGATCTTCGTTTTCATATATGTCATCTTCAAAATGTTGATATCCTCTTAATACAGTACCTCCTCCGGCAATAATTCCTTCCTGGACGGCAGCCTTTGTTGCATTTAATGCATCATCAATTCTATCTTTCTTTTCCTTCATTTCAATCTCAGAGCCTGCACCAATTTTAATTATTGCAACACCTCCTGATAGTTTTGCCAAACGTTCCTGTAACTTTTCTGATTCATAATCCGATGGGTTACTTTCTATTTGACCTTTTATTGATTCAACTCTATCAGTAATAGCTTCTTTAGTTCCTCCACCATTTATAATAGTCGTATTATCTTTAGTAATAACAACTTTACTAGCTGTTCCTAATAATTCCAATGTAGCCGTTTCTAAGTCATGGCCATGGTCTGTTGATATAACAGTACCACCTGTCAATATTGCAATATCGTTAAGATATTCTTTTCGTTTGTCACCATAGCCTGGAGCTTTAATTGCTGCTACCTTTAAACTGCCTCTGATCTTATTTACTACTAATGTTGATAATGCATCTCCCTCAATATCTTCTGCAATGATAACTACAGGTTTATCGGTCTGTACTGTCTGTTCTAGAATTGGCAATAGATCTTTCATATTAGATATCTTTTTATCTATAATTAATAAATAAGCATCTTCTAATTCAGTTTCCATTTTGTTTGTATTTGTAACAAAATAAGGAGATAAATATCCTCTATCAAATTGCATACCTTCTACTAGTTCGAGCTCTGTCTCAGCTGTCTTGCCTTCTTCTACTGTAATTACTCCATCGTTACCAACTTCCTCCATAGCCTTTGCAATAATTCCACCAATTGCAGTATCATTATTCGAACTAATAGTTCCTACCTGTGCAATCTCATCGTTACCTGTTATAGGTTTTGAATGGTCTTTAAGATATTCTACTACCGAAGTAACAGTTTTATCAATACCTCGTTTTAATTCAATTGGATTTGCGCCATTGGCAATTTTCTTAAACCCCTCTTTAAGAATTGCATATGCCAATACAGTTGCCGTAGTAGTTCCATCTCCTGCCTCGTCGTTTGTTTTAGATGCAGCCTCCTTAACCATTTGGGCACCTGCATTTTGTACAGGATCTTCTAGGCTAATTTCTTTGGCTACGGATACCCCATCCTTTGTTACAACAGGTGATCCATATTCCTTTTCCAATACTACCGTACGACCTTTTGGTCCTAGCGTCGCAGATACTGCATCTGCTAATTGTTTAACTCCTTTGAGCATCTCACTTCGTGCGTCTGCACCAAAATTTAATTTCTTTGACATTGTTTATTTCTTTGTTATTTTTGGTAAAAATCCATCATTAATATGTCCACACTCATCACACCTATATACAGGTATTGGAACTACTTGTTCCTTGCCCGTAGGTGATAGTAATGCAGATAACTTTTTGAACATTGTTGCTTCTCTAAATATTTTGCTGCCACAATTTTCGCATACAATATCTGTTAGATCATTGATATCTAACTTTACTTGGGCATTTGGCTGGTCTTTGCCACCCATTCCTAATACTTTTCCCATTCTTTCTTTTATTTTATTTCATTAATTAATTTAATCATCATTGCCATGATATGTATCTCTTTATCAACTGCAAATGCATCTTGATATTGTGATTCAGCTAATACCAAAATAATACTTGCGATATGCCCTGAACCGTAATCATCTATTTCATCAAATAGAAATTTGTATAATGCGGTAAAATCTTTAACTTTACTATCATTAATTAATTGCCGTACTTTTTGGAAACACGACTTTTTCTCAGTTTCATTTTTTAAAATATCCAATAACTTAGTCATGTAATTTGCCTGGACTAAACTTTCTTGGTCTATATATAACTTGCCATCAATAACTTGTCGCTGGCAACCATTTAATACTCTTCTAATATCAGGATATCCGGCATTAATAATTGTCACAAGATCTCTGTTATCATATGATATTTGCAATTCATCTAATATTGTTGCAATCCTTTTTGCAACTTCCTTTTTATTAGGTGGTGTAATACCAAATACCTGACACCTAGATTGTATAGGATCGATAATCTTTTCTACGTAATTACATGTTAGAATAAATCTAGTCGTTTTAGAGAATGTCTCCATTAAGTTTCTCAATGCGGCTTGGCCGTTCGGAGTCATATAATCTGCCTCATCAAGTATGACAATTTTCCATTTTTTAAATCCAATTGTACTTGCAAAATTCTTAACTTTATTCCTAACTGTATCTACATTATTCTCATCGGATGCGTTTATATACATAATATCAGCATCTACATTTTGTGCAATTATTTTGGCTAGAGTTGTTTTCCCAGTACCAGATCCTCCGTAGAATAATAAATGCGGCACATCACCATGTTCGATATATAATTTTACTTTATTAATGATTACCTCGTTGCCGACATATCCATCTAATGTATTGGGTCTAAATTTTTCCACCCATAATGTATGTTCTTGGTTTCCAAACATATTAGTTGGCCTGGAGTTGTACTAGGTAATAGGTAGATGTATAATCTTTACCTGTAAATGATACTCTTGCAAGACCAGCACTTGAGACTTCTATAAATCCTGTCTCAGCATCTTTATTAGCAACTAAAATTTCTTTAAATAAATTAGCCGAAAAGCATGTCGCCTTCAAATTAGATGCTTCCTTTTCTAGTATTGCTGGCCAGGTAATTCTATTTGTATTCAATGTTGAATAGTTTAATATCATATTTGTACCGGCCTCGGTACTTTCTACAGCAAAGTTTTCCGTCTCCGGCATTGCATTTTTAGACTTAACAAATTTGTCTGCGAAGTCTTTAGTTAGTTTTATCTTAACATTAAAATCTGGCAATTGCTTCATTGCCGGAACTTGTCTAATTACAGATAGGTCTGCTAACATAAATGTCGCGGTGGTCGTTGTATCTGATAAGTTAATTGAGAACGCCGTTCCATCAGCATCATTTACTTTCATAGTAACGTCATTGTCTAATGCCGTTAATAATTTTGTTAATTGAGAAGTTGCATATACTCCTAATGTTATGTCTCTAACATTAAAATCATCCATTGATACTGCGCCTACTACGTTTTGGTCATCTGTAATAAAATTACAGCTTAAAGTGTTATCCTTAACATCTAATCTTACAGAATTTGCATTTCCTGCTAGATGATATTTGTCAATAAAACTTGTTAATTGTTTCTTTTCCATTGTTTACTTTTTTTTATTCGAAAAATTGATTAAATACTTCATTGATTACTAAATCTCTTGTACTACCTCCAAACTTGTCATACAATTGTCTATTCTTATTATAGATATGAATTGCCTTGTCTGGGTCTAGGAACATTTCTTCCATACTCATTAGTATTGCATAGAAATCCCTAGGAACTACTGTTTGTAATAATTCGTTATGACATTTTACTATTTCTTCTATTTGCCTAACAGTATCGTTAAATACAAATAAATTATTCAATGTCATTTTCATTGTCACATCTCCTTTATAATTAGATACCTCTCCAAATGTCATTCCTTCACATACCGGATGTCCTAATGGGTTAGGAACTAGGTCATCTGCGTTATATGGAAGATTATCACCTTTTGGAAAATATAAATCCGTAAAGGTCATTTTACTTAATTGAGGTGAATGCAAATGAGTTCCATATACAGGATATAAACCTGGCGAACTTGAATCTGTCGATACTTGTATTCTACCTCCATGATATTTGTTTAACATCTTTTGTAAGAAGCTTAACATAAAGAAATCTGAAATCTTTGATATACCTAATACATGTATAAACTCATTTCGTATCTTTTCAAATTCTCTATTCTTAATCATCGGAACTAATGCTGACATAAACATTGTAACTCTTTTTTGAGCTCCTCCGATACACCATCCATTGAACTCAAAATCTTTCATCTTCTGATACCATATTTCGTATTCTTCTACATTATTTCCTTGAATAACATTTAAGAATTTACATTTACCCGTTTGGTTATCTGCAAAGTATTTAAAGTTATCATAACTAATATTCAGACATTCATTGAACTTTCCATCATATTTAGCTCTAGGTGGAATATCTAAATTAACTCCAATATCACAATTTGCTTCTAACCAATCAAATATCTTTACCTTAAATGATGGGTCCCATTTAATTGCACCTGTTGCCAATTGGAATCCTCCTGAATCTCCCATTACTAGAACATCATCTTCTAATCCATAACGCTGTCTTGCATCTGGCCATTTGTAATGATGTCCGGCTGTAATAAGAAAATATGGATGTCTCCATTTTTCTGGAAAATCCTTATCATAAAATCTACAAGATAGGCCAGGTTTAACTTCTTTATTCTTTTTAAAGTCTCCTGCACAACCTCCTGCAGATAATGATGGGTAATAAATTAAATCTTTCATATTATCTTTTTAGTTTCTTGTTCTAATAGTGATTCGCATAATTCCTTTTCATGCCAAATACATAATTCATGTTCATAATCATTTGCTACAATATAACCTTCCATTCGTCTACCTAGGTCTGATCTATCTACAATATACGAATGCACTTTTGGTGTTTCTAATGCATCTTCAATTGTCTCTAATGCATCTTTGACATCAAATGGCTTATACATTCTATCTGCATCAATAAATTCAGGGAAGCTTCTAAAGAATGGAAATACAATATCTGCACCAAATGCAGTTGACTCAATTACTGTCCATGATATATAATCTTGTAAAGCTGAATTGAATTGTATTTTACATGTTGCTAATTCTGTATAATATTCTTCCTTTGTAAGGCCGGACATTAATACAAACCTTGGCTGCTTAGATGCTAATATATTCAATGCATCAATGACGCCAGGCAACATACTTTTAAATTCTTTTCCTGAAGTAGTTACGTGCCATTCATAATCAGGGTGATTTTCCAGAAATGCCTCTGCTACTTTCATCATGAAGAAAGGATTCTTTTCCTTATCTAATCTAGATGAATATACAATTGTATTTTTCTTAGTGTATTCTCCTGCAGGTAATTTTTCTAATGTCGCTTGTTTATGAATTGGCAATGATACAACATGTATAGGAGCTTCAAATCCGGCTTGCCTCAATTGTTCTTTATGAATAGTACTACCAACAAATATACCAGTCAATCTTTTATCTAAACCTAATTCATATGGTCTCATCCATTCTCTCATTGGATATGTAAAATCATATTCATCAACTGATTGCGCATGACACATTGTATACACCTTTACGTCTTTATAGCCATACAGGTCTAATGCATACCATATGGCTTCAACTCCAGGGGTCCAGTAGTCTTGCAAGAATATTATATCACCGTCATTGACTTTGTCATTATATAGCATATCTAAGAAGTTTTGGCATTGAGATAAACTATATTTTCCTCTACCAATTGCATCTAATACGGCTCCTACTTTAATTTCACAATCCGGATCAAAATCTCCTTCTATATCAATAAAATTTAGTGTATCTGCATATTTTGCAAATGTCTTTGGCATCCATTCTTTACATAATTGATATGTATACCTTGCTTTTAATGGCTCGAGGCCGAAGTAAAATAAATTTCTTTTCATATTATTCTTTTATTCTATCAAATTTATAATCATCTGGATTAATTTCCATCATGTTACATTTTGTAATTTGGTGTACTCTATACCAACCTGCATCAATTGATAATGTATCTGTATTTTTTAGTTTTGCAACATGTTCATCTGATATCCTATAGATAACATGAGCTCTATTGAATATAGACATTGGAATCTTGTCCATAATCTTATCATTAGCTTCTACTGTGATGTATTGTTTAGTATTTAATATACTATGAATTTCATCCCAATTTCCATGAACACATGCCATTTCCATATATTCTATTGTAAAATAGATATGAGGATAATCTTTATAATTTTCAGGCACTTGTCCTCTAACAAATACCGTTTCTATATCAGACAACCGCCCTTCTACTTCTCTTCCATACCAATAACTCTTTCCGTACATTTCTTTCTTATTTTAATTAATATAATAAATTTTCTGCAAACAACCTAATAATTCCATCTAAATGTTAATTATTTTTTTAAAATATCCGTATTCGGATTAATTGTGTTATCTAACTTATGTAGTAATTCCCAAACGTTATCAAAACGTCTGTCCGTACTACTTTCTACTTGAACTTGGTATTCATCAATTCTGGTATGAATTTCCTGATCACATGTAACTCTATCTCTAGACTCATATTCAATCTGTTTATTCGCATCATTGTGTATATCGTTCATTTCCATTCTTACTAGTTCCAGATCATTGACCCTTCTACTTAACCTTATCACAGCCGCAACCGCATACGCTAACGCGCCGACCCCAACTGTACTTAAAACTGTCATTATTGTTTCCATATCTTTTTTCCTTTTTTAATTGACGGAACCATTTTAGTTGAATGCAAAAAATTTACCTAAATTGTTATTTTCTGGGATACTGCCCCAGTGCATTGCTCCATAGAAATCATTTAATTTGTTAGCAAATGCAGATGAAAATACTTTATTGTAATTTATATTATCTTGCACAAATTTTTCTATTGGAGCTGGATCTTCATATCCTTTCATTGCCATTGTATCTAGTCCCATGTTATTAGCCTTAACATAAGTCCATTTTATTTTCTCACCATTTATTATTTCTCTAACGCTTTTTATCTTATGATGCTTTAACATATCGTTATAATTTAAAGCAGACTTAACATGTACAGGCGTCCCCTTCATCCTCACTGCAAATATACCATCACCTTTCCTTTGCCATTTTTTAACATTTTTAACGCCAATTGGAAACATGACATCTATTAATGGTAATGTCTTCATATGTTCTTTAAAAGCTAAAATCTTAGCATCTAATTCCTCTTTTGAAATATCATTTAGAATATCTTCTAACACCTCGGCCATAAACTTTCTAAATGATGGAGGAAATGATGATCTCACGACATCTAATCCTTTTACGTCTAATCTATTACATGGATGGCCTTCTTGATTAATGATCCATTGAGCATATCTCTTTTTGGCAATCCATAGCCCAGCCTTTGCTACAAGTTCTTGTTTAATATCAAATTTATGATTAGTTACATTATGGAATCTTTCTGCGTATATATCATATGACCTATTAATAAAATCTTGAACCTGGCCTGCAATCTCAATTGTCTTTTCGGCCATCCAGGGTTCATCGGTGATATCAAAATCTGGATAACGACTTTTGATTAACGGCAATGATGAAAAGAAAGTTGAATCTGTATCAATGTAAATACAATAATCCTTTTTCTTTCCTAACTCTTTTGCATAAAATTGGTTACCGATATCGGCTGTAAATTTAATTAGTTGTTGGCCGGTACTTGTAATTGCAACTGCGTTATCCGGATCATTGAATCTAAAAGTAGGATTCCCTAATACTCCATAAAATGAATTCAAGAGAATCTTGGTTACTAATTGTAATCTATCAAAATATTCTGCCTTTGCTGCATCTCCTTCGGCTTCATATTTCTTTCTTAAGTTCTTGTATTCAACTCGTTCTGCAAACCATTTTTCAAGTATAGATGATATAAAACCTTTCTGTTTAGTATCATATATAACTCCATTAGCTGCTATAGAATATTTATTTTCTGTTAAATAAGATCGTAATGCAATTGATGATTCCCAACCGTCTTCGGCCATTGAATATTCCATTGGAATATCTTTAAGATATTTATGGTTATCAAATCCTTCTATCTTGCCTATCTTGGTTTCTGGTGAAACGTTAAGTGTCATTATAATGCTAGGATATAACGACGTTAAATCAAGGTCATATACCCATTTATATCTACCTGGATTAGGGGCCTTTACAAATGCTCCTAATAAATCTACATGCTTTATTTCATCATGTCTAGGCTTATTAGGTGCTACTGTACCTAGCCGTTTCATATATGTTAATGCGGCTCCATCTAAATATCTAGTTGGAAATAAGAAATCTTCATATGGAACATGTCCTTTATGACATATACCACGAGCTAGATCCATTAGTTTCATTTTCTGATCTATTTCATATACTAGATCAACATCATTCATGTTATAATCAATATAACCTTGAATATCATTCTTCATCAAATCATCTAAGGTGCCCTCGTACTTCATCTTACCTTTACCTAATTCTTTTTGAGATATAGCTTCTAATGAATAACTAGACTCTTCATTATAAGTAAAGTTTTTATACAATGCCATGTAATCTAAACATGATACTCCAGATATTCTATATCTACCTCTATGTTTTAACCAAATTACATCTTTAATAGGTGATAATGTTCTTGCCTGAGTTTCCCCTAGCACATGACATATTCTATTATAAAGATATGGTATATCAAAAAAGTCAATATTCCATCCTGTAATTAAGGTTGGCTGTATCTCATAATATTTTAATAAGAATTTATTTAATAAAGTGGCTTCATCTTGACAAGAAGTTGTTTCAAAATTACCTTTTTTTGTTGATGCAACTTTACAGTCTTTATCTAAAATCCAAACATGTTTTTGATCACCTGCTTCATCATAAATTGCAATTGCAGTTACCTCGTTCTGAGCTTGTTCTGGAGTTGGAAATCCATTTTCAATATCTACTTCGATATCAATAAATAAAGTTCTATGGCCGGTAGAGATCTCATCTGAATCGGTATATTGATCTATTAGAGTTCTCATCTCCGGATTCAGATCTGATTCATAAAGTCCTGGAGCATTTTCGTCTGGGTTCCATACTTTATCAACTCGAGTTCCATCTAATGTTGTTAAATCACCAGATGGATTCTTTACATATGCATATGGCTTATATTTTATCTTTAAGTGACCTTTTACGTCATCCCATATATGGACGGTATTGGTACGCCTTTGGTATGCTACTGCTTGATACATTAATTTAGTTTATAAATGTTTCTATAATTTCTCTTCAATGAATTATCATCTAATCCATAACCTACTACCCACTCATCATCTATTTCAAAACAAAAATGATCTACTGGTGGACTATCCTTTTTACGTTTGAGTAATGTAACAACTTTTACGTCTACCGGTTTCATATCATTTACTATTAATAGGATTTCAAACATTGTCTTACCAGTATCTACTATATCATCAATAATATAAACACGCTTTCCTTTACAATGAATTTCCAAATCCTTTGTAATTGTAACTCCGCCCGAATTATCTTTTCCTACATATGATTTAGCTCTAATGAAATCCATTTGTACATCGATTCCCATATCCTTCATTAGATCTGCAAAAAATGCATAGCCGCCATTGAGTACACATATCATAACTGGCGGTAAGGAGCTCCCGGATGCCTTGTGCTCTTCTGATATTGCATGGGCTAATGCCCTAACACGTCTTTCTATTTTATATTCTGGTATTAAAATCTCCATTAGTAACCTCTTACAAATTCATAATATTCATTTCTTGTAGCTGCATCAGCTTTAAATGCGCCAGTCAATTTACTAGTCTTCATACTCGCACCTCCATGTTTAACACCTCTACATTGTACACAATTATGAGTTGCGTCAATCATTACTGCTACACCTGCATTATCTTCAATAATAGTATCCATTGCATTATGAATGGCGACAGTTAATTGTTCTTGAATGGCACCTCTGCGAGCAAAATGTTCTACTAATCTATTTAGTTTTGACAATCCTATTACATGACTATCCTTTCCTGGAATATATGCTACATGCACCTTTCCCATAATAGTCTGATGATGATGTGAACACATGGACGTCAATGGAATGCCGCCTTCAAATACCATACCATCATACCCATCACTAGGAAAGGTTGTTATAGTTGGCGGCGCTTCATACCGGCCAGCCCATAGATCATTTACATATGCCTTTGCAACTCTATAAGGAGTCTTATCTGAGTTAGGATCGTTCTTCCAATCAACTTTCAGTGCATCTAAAAACTTTCCAAATGCCTGTTCGGCCATAGAAATCATATCTAGCTTTTCTTGTTCTGTCAAAGGTCGATCTTTTGCAACACCGTTTGCAAATCCTTCCTTTACTAGTTCTAAATTTAATTCCTTCATATTAGTTATGTATTGAGACCATTGCAATATCCATCTCTCTTACTAATACATAAGTTTCATCTTCTAGAGTAATCTCATTTCCATTCTTGCCACTCAATTTACTTGTAGGTGCTATTACAGTATCACCTACATTACATGTCATTTCAATTAAATCGCCAGTCATTGTACGTACACCATCTCCAGTAGCAATCACTTCCGCCTTTCCAAACGTTGATGCATCCGCAGATAATATTATTCCACTAACTGATTTAGTTTCTTGTTTTATCACTTTAAGTAATAATTGGTCTCCCATTGGTTTCATTTTCATAATTTATCCATTTTTAATTCTTTTCTTAACTTATCTATCAATACCAAAACTTCTTCTGGTTCCATTGTTATTGCGCAGCATGATCCTACATTTGATTCGATTTCATCTAATAGTCGCAATACTTCTTCTTTATTCATTATACCATTCGCTGTGTATCATATGCTATAATATGATCTCTGCCTGTCATATTATATCCATGCTCTGCTACCATTTCAAATACTATCGGATACATTTTAATTAATGTCTCTCTAGTATCGCCAGCTGGCATTATGTATGTTTTATGTTTTGGGATGCCTAATTCTTTCCTATATAGTTCAATCTCATTTAAATTATGATCGGATCCATCCCATACAGGCTTGTAGTGGTAATCATTATGAAATGCAATCATCTTTTTAATTGCATCCGTATTTAACCTAAGCCTATTATGAGTCTTAACCATCCTTTCATCAACCACCTTTCCGCCAGGAGTAACAGCTCCAATGACAGGAATACTATTACCAAATTTCGGACTAATTGATATTAAATCAATAGGAAAGTCGGTTTCAACAAAATGACTTCCTTCTGTTTCAATGGTAACAACAATCCCTCTCTTAAATGCAAAATGTGTTAATTCGTTTACCAAGGCTGGATGCATTGTCGGCGATCCACCTGTTAACATCATTTCTTTTACATGCGGATTCTCGTCATATATTTTAACTATATCATTAAAGGTAAACGTACCTTTCTCTGGATGTATACTTGTATACCATGAGTCGCACCATCCACCTTCACCAAAAAAGCATCTATGAGTACATCCAGTAGTCCTAACTGCTATTGTAGGACGGCCGAATCGAGATCCTTCTGATTGCACACATCGGTACACTTCTAGTACTGGTAATACTTTATTATAATCTGTTAGTCTCTTATTCATAATCAACCTCTATATATTGATGAGTTCCTATCTGCTTCCCAACATTCTACTTTTACTACTTTTACTCTACCTCCACCGGTCTTAGACATTACATCATTAAATTTATCATATACTAATTTAGCACATGACTCTGCTCCCATCTTATCCATCACTCTCAATGCACAAATACCTTCCATTGCAGCCGATTGAAAGAAGTCTAAATATGGGTCGTCCTTTTCAATTAGTAATGTATGGTCCCACATATAATTCATCCAATCTTTTAACCCATTACCGGGCGTCGGCTTAGCGTCTGTAGATTTAAATCCTCCATAGTCCATTATCCAATTCATCTCATCTAGTTGATCGTTCGAGCCAACTCCTTCTAGGGGTGCGTTAGATTCGAACCATACTTTAAATTTTAAAGCATATCCATGCAATAACTCGCAATGTGAATGCGATGCTTTCCATTGTCTTAACGCTACTGAGTAGTTATCGAATACTTTTGTTGATTGATATTTTCCCATGACTAGCTTTTATTGTAAGCCCATACCAACCAATACTTTCTACCTTTTGGGTGGGGTGTTAATAAATGAGAAGCTGTTTCATCTGCATTATAGAATTCATCTTTATATTCATTCTTTGAAGATTCATCATTAAACAATGCAAATTCATTAGCATCTTGATACTTTGTACTAAAAGGAATTCCCGAAGCCCTTACGGACTTAGAATTAATGGTATCATTTACCATACCAATGAGATACTCTCGATCTTTCCAACTGACTCGATCCCATTGAAATCCTTTAACAATTTTTGACACATCTTTTACCATAACTTTTTACTTTAAATAAATATAACAAATTTTTATTAAAAATCCTAATCTTTTGACAGCTTTTTTGAAAAGTTTATAAACAACTTAAATATCTTTCGCCTCTATCACATAATATTGTAATGGCATTAGTTTTCCCGTTATCTCTTAGCCATTGGAATGATGCATACACATTCGCGCCTGCACTTATTCCTACAAACAATCCATAGTTCTTTGCTAGATGTCTTGCTGTGGCTTTTGCACACTCTGTCGGTACTGCTACTACCCCATCAATCTCCTCTATATCAACTAAGAACTTACTACCATCACCTATACCTTGTATACCATGTAGACCGGGTTCATATCCACTCATCACTGCACTTTCGGCAGGTTCAACTGCAATTAGCTTTATTCCGGGAGTTTGTTCCTTAAGGTATTGACCGGCTCCCATTATCGTTCCGCCAGTACCTGTTCCTACTATAAATACTTCTTGCCATTCTTCCTCACCTCGGTGCATATCTCTAAATTGTATATCAATCTCAGGGCCGGTTGTTTTGTAGTGAGCCTCTATGTTTAAGGGATTATGAAATTGATTGCAATTAAACCACCCAAAGGATTCTGCTAGAGTATCTCTCATTTCTATTGCTCCATCAAAATCTCCTGGGTCTACTTGTATAAGGCCTGCTCCATAAAACTTTAACATTTGCTTCCGCTCTTCGCTCATATTAGATGGCATAACAATTTTCATCTTATATCCTCTCTCTGCTGCTAACATTGCAAAAGCAATTCCAGTGTTACCCGAAGTTGCTTCTATTAAAGTATCACCCTTTTTGATTAGTCCTCTATCTTCGGCATCATTTAAGATATATGTCGCCATCCTATCTTTAACAGATCCTCCGGGGTTCATGAATTCACACTTACCCCATACTGTATATTTCCCTACTCTGATTGGAACTAATGGTGTATTACCAACATACCGTGATAGTCTCATATTGACAATTTATAATATAATTTTTCTATCCAACACATTTTATATGACCTCACAACTACCTCCTGCACATGCTAATTCACCTTTTAAGTCAGTTTCATCTTCTTCTTCAATGATGTCTGATAAATTGATACTTGATAGTGACTCTAACATTCTTTCATATGTCTCTTTATCTATATCCTCAAATGGGGCTTGGATATACGTGCCTCCATTGTAAGGTAGAACAGACAGTCCATTGTAGTGGTTTCTATTCTCCCACATCCACTCTCCAGCTGCATCCCATTCATGATCTCTTAATGAGATTGTAGCTGATACATTATGAGTATTAGATCCAGTTCTATGTCCTGGACGTATCCATTCTTGAGCAACCTTCTTGACTCTTTCTAATAATTGAAATGGCGATTCGGTTCTCATTATTGCCTCAGGTGGAGCTTTTTGTGGTACTGATATAACTGCGGTATCATGAGGCCTGAAATATTCATCTTCGATTAACTCTGGATGGTATTCCATTAAGTATTTATACATTGATTCATTTTTACCAACTCTAATTCTTCTAATATAGTAATCATTATGCCATGCATGAATGCCTGATGATGTTCCTAATGTCAATGAAGTTGTTCCTGCAGGTTTGACAGTTGTTGATCTTGCCGTTTTATTAATTCCAATTAACTCGGCAACTCTTGCATTTTCCTCTTTCACTACCTTAGCTGCAGATTTCATATCATATCCCAACACTATACCTGATCCAATGCCTGTCATTGATATTCCGATAAGCGCATCTTTTTCAGTTGTTCTTTGCCAAACTGGCCTTAGATAATGGAATTCTGTATAGCCGGCTTGGAGAGTTCCAATAAATGCAGCTGCTTTTACTCTTGATTCAAAATCTTCTTGGGATTCTATATTTGAAACATTTACTTCACAAAGGTTGCAGAACTGGAATGGTCTAAGTGCTATCTCACAACATGGATTTGTTCCCCAATCTTTGTCATTTGATAAGTAAATTCCAGGCTCACCTGCACCCGATAATTCAACTCTCTTCCAAATGTCCATAAAAAACTCTTTAGTAATTTTATGTCGCATTAGGACGGCAGAGTTATTAGATCTACCTCTTTGGGGATTCAGCTCCCACCAGTTGCCTGCTTTACATCCAATCATTTTATGGTCAGAGGCTGAGAATAGACTAATCAATGCTGCTCTACGAATTCCTCCTGCTAAAACTGCATCAGCGATGTGACAGATAATGTCATGTACTTCTAATGTTGATAACTTATCACCATCATTTTTTTGTCTTAATATTCCTTCAACCTTTACCAAACATTCTTTAAGTGGTTGAGGCCCTGGAGCTTTACCACCTGAGGTTACAAGTCTTGCACCCTTAGGTCTAATATCTGTATAATCAAATTTTATTGTCGATCCATCAAAGAAATATGATTTCATTAATATCTTAACTGCATCTGCCCAACCTTCAATTGAATCACCAATTAAGTACCGGCGACTTCTTACTGGATTTGGTTTTCGTATTTCTGGTAATTGCTCTACATGGTGGTTCTGGACAGAATATCCTACGCCAGATCCTCCTAATAATAAAAACATTATTTCTGAAAATGATCTCCAATCATCTACTGGAAGGTATGCACAATTATAGATTCTATTTGGGGCTACTTCAATTGATTTACCTGCAAATTGCATAGATCTCATTGATGGTAATACCTTTTTAGCATATACATATTTATACACTTCCTTAATCTCATCTTTAAGATCGGGGTAATGTTTAAGATGCATTTTCCTATTTCTTGTAACTAATTCCTTCCAAGTCTCGCGCCTATTCTTGTCCGGCAGGAATTTTGCGTACTTCATATATACTGTGATCTCTGAGAGTATTTTTGTTGATATATCCATAGATATTTTTCCTTTATTAATTTAACTTTTGTGTATGAAACGCAACTTTATTTGTCACGTTTCATCTTATTTTCATATATAAATATGTAGCACAGCTGTGTTCATGAACGATTTTGATGTCGAAGTCTTTACTTTTTTACTCAAAGCCATCATTAATTTCTTGGTATTTACGTGCCAATAACTTTCTTGTAAGCTCATTGCCACCATCCATTTGCTTTTGCGTATCCTTACCACCTATAGATGTTTCTGCATATATATGGAATTGGCCATTAGATGTATTCATTTTACTTGGTAATGTAATGCCATCAGGTCCAAATCTATTCTTGATTACATGCCATCTTCCTGTACCTGCCAATTTATCTGCAACCTTTCTAGATAATGATAATACAAAATCTGCAACCATTACTTTACCATATGATTCTGATATCTTACTTGCATCAATTACATCTTCTTCTAATGCAGATCTATTTGCTTGAGATGCCGTCCATACTGGTATTTCATATTCTCCTGCCATGCCTCTTAGGTCTTCATATATACCTTCTAACTCATGTCGTTTTTCTTGACCATGGCCCCTTAAAAGGTCTGCATAATCTACTATAACAACATCTGGCTTTTTACCTTGCATTATACATTTTTCTATATGAGCTCTTATGCCCATAACACCTACTGATTTGGTAGGATAATGTTTAATAATCAACTCTCCTTTCAATTTAGATAATTGTTCTTTAATATCTTCTTTGTAATGTTTTAAATTTTGATTTGCAATTCCTGTAATAACTGAATCATATCTCAAGCCTACATATGCTTGATTTAACTCTAATGTGTAATGTATTACCGTTTTTCCTTTCTTGATTGCATCGGCTCCTACGTTCATTAATGCCCAAGACTTACCAATTCCTGCAGGAGCAACCATTACTCCTAATTCACCTTTACCTAACCCACCATCTGTTAATTCATTAATAACATCCCATGGAGTAGGTTGTACATCTCTAACTGCGTCTGTATACCGTTCATCTATTTCGACCATATAATCATGTCCAATATCTTTATCTGCTCCGGCCTTTAAGGCATCATCTACTGCATGTTTAATTCCTTCATAATCACCATTCTTTAATAACTCTACAGATGCTAAAATTGCTCTTTTGATTTCTTGATTTTTACAGAAATCTAATGCTTGGTCTTTAATATAATTTAAATCTGTTGCCTCTGTATATTTCCATGCATCTTTTAAATGAGAAATTACTTGTTCCTTCAATAACTCTTGCTCGACGGCTTGAAGTTTGACTTTCATTACCTCAAGAGTTGGAGATGCTTTATACTCAGTAAAGTAATCTAATATAGTCTCTACTATCCAGCTATTTGCATCTGATTCAAAATATGATGGAACCATGATGTCGGATATCTGTTGTAAGAATCCTCTATCTACTAATAACCCTGTTATTACTTTTATCTGAAATGCGTACCCATAGGAACTTAGTCTATCTGTCATACTTTAATATAATAATTTTTTTTCTAATATCCTAATCTTTTTGCATCTGAATATATGCATTGAGAGTATTAAAAGAAGTTGACAGCCATGTATCCAAATCTTTTATAATAGTATACATTTTATCAGCCATAAACATTTTCTTAAATTGGAACGTATTTAACTTTAAAACAGGGTCCTTTACCTTATCATGTATCATTAGCTTAATAGATCCGGCTATATCCACCTGTTTAAGTTGCATAAGATTATAGTTCAAGTCTACCTGGGCTTCTGATTCAACCACGGACTTGAATATTTTGTAGCGGCCGGCAGTTACGCCATCACGTGCATGATCTAAAATCTCACTTACCTCTACTAACCTATTTTCAGTAATCATCGGAAAGAACTTTTTAAGTGATTTTAATGCAACACCCTTGACCCCAGGAATATTATCTGAAGGGTCACCTAGGAATGTCCTATATAATAAATAGTTAGAAGCATTAATTCCAAATTCTTCATGCATCAATCTTGGATTATACATTTTCTTTTTAATTGGACTCCAAACAGAAATTCTATCATTTACTAATTGTAAAAAGTCTCTATCAGTAGATACAATTTTTACTTTCTGAGTCGGATCTGTATATACCTCGTTTGCAATATATGCGATTGCGTCATCGGCTTCAATATTATCAACTGATAACATTGTTATTGGGAGGCAGTCTAGATATTCTATTAATCTACCAAATTGCTTTTTCATAGAATCAGATTCGTCCGTTAGTGATGCAAATTCTTTATATCTGTTAAATGCAGTCTTAACAGCTCTATTTGCTTTATATTCTGGAAACATCTTCTTTCTACGCTTAGAGCCACCCTTTCCATCAAAACATACAATAACTCGAGTCGGCTTTAATAACCGAATATTAGCAGCTAATGATCTCAAGAATCCTGTTACTCCTCCGATATGGTCTCCGTCATCATTCAATGCGGGTACTGCAGAGAATACTCTAATAAAGGTATTAAGACCATCGAGTATCAATATGTTACTATTAATATCCGATGGTCTACCTTCTTGATGTTCCATGACAACGTCTTGGAAAAATTTCTGAAGTTGTTTATGATTCTTCACCTACAAAGTCTTCATCAATTTCAACATCATCAATTCCAATATTATCACCAGGTTTGTATGTTAATATATATGCATCACAAATACCTTTGTATATCTCATCCTTCAATTCCGGATCTGCTTCAAGTTTACCTTGAAAGTCCTTTGACAAGAATTTTACATCTGTACCATCTGCCTTTGTATATGTATACCACGCACCTGCTGTACTCACCAATTTATGTTGTTTCATAACATTTAACCAGCCACCAAAATTATCTATTCCACTCTCAAAGTAAATATCATAATCGATAGTCTTTAATGGTGGACCCATTCTATTTTTAATAACTTGGCACCTAGTTTTGATACCAACAGTTTGATCAACTCCATCTTTCTTGACTTTGATCTGTCCTACTGATTTCAATCGTAACCGTACTGATGAGTGAAATGGAATTGCCTTTCCTCCACTAGTTGTCCATGGATCACCAAATGCTACTCCTAACCTTGACCGAAGCTGATTAGTAAACAATAGAGCAACCTTTTGTCTACCGAGAAGATTTGTAATCTTCCGCATACCTTTTGATAATATAATAGCTTTGGATGTTGCCCAACCTGCTTTATCATAATCATCCGCTTGCTCAATCTTTGTTGAAGCTCCCATTACTGAATCTACTACGATCGTCACTAATCGGTCCTTACTAGATTTTCTAACCGACTCAATAATACTTTCAATTGCTTCAAAGATATCTTCAATGGTATCTAATGGAACATAAAGCATTTTTTCTAAATCTAATCCAATTGCTTCAAGGAATTCTCTACTAACAGCATTTTCTGTATCAATATAAACCGCTAGCCCTCCTTGCTTCTGCGTATCCGCTAAAGCATGAGCTGCTAATAATGATTTACCTGATGCTTCTAATCCTGTTATCTCAGTTATTCTACCAACTGGAAATCCTCCTCCTGGTCTATTTGCAATGGCTAGGTCTAACATAGACGATCCAGAGCCTACCCAGCCTTTCACTTCAGATGGGGAGTCTGTATCTCCATCTAGGAAATATGCAACTTTATAGTTAGTATGTTTGAATTTCTTATTAAGGCCTTCTCTAATACTCTCTCCTAACGCTGTTGCAAGCTCGTCCGCTTGTTCAGCTTTACTTTTCTTTGCCATGTATATCTATATTACTCGTTAAACAATGTATCAAATGCCGTTGAAACGTCATCTACTTTGTTAACTCCTGCCGGAGTAGCTACTTGAGAAGTGGCCTTTTCTGGAGCCGTTGATGCTGGATCTACCGCATCACCACCTTCTGGATCTAACCAAAGTGCTAATGCATCTTTCAATTCATCATATGCTGGCTCTTTAAAGATATCCTTCAAATCTGGCTGACTATTAAGTGCTGCTGTAGAAACATTGGTATCATCTGATATTGCAGAGACGTTTGGCTTTACTCTAATAGTTGTTTTAGGATATGATCCTGCACCTTCTGCTGGCGTAAATTC